>JGI994J12354_10000752_pt1 | contig 32494 bp, 31 predicted proteins | sample IntmicLarv3ML3BL_FD_12354 | JGI IMG/M metagenome (IMG submission 12354) | reverse complement strand
CATTCATTTACATGAAGTTCTTGACCGATCCGATGTGGATGATTTTGTAGAGAAGATCACGGCAGAATCCAGATCCAAAGGATATGATGTACGTGTGGATGGTCTTTTGGAACTGAAAACATATTCCCCTACGATGAGCGTTTATGTGTTCGATATAATCAGAAATGCTTGATTTGACATCAAGGCGTTACTATTTTATGAGCAGATGCTGATTGCAAGCCGGATACAAGGGGATAAGATGACAGCAGAATATGAAACGATTTTCTACAGGCGGTCTGTAAGAAAATATAGGGACGAAGTATTGGACGATAATACGCTCAACGAGATCGAGAAATACATAAGCGATATCAAACAGATGGGATGCCATTATGCAAGGTTAGAGATAGTCACTGACAAGGAGGTAAGAGGGTCGGCACCCTACTATATACTGGCTTTCAGTCAAGAAAATGATTCAGCGTACGCGAATGTCGGCTATGTTCTGCAGAAGGTAGATCTTTATCTTCAGGGGAGAGGACTTGGAAGTCTTTATCTGGGAGTAAAGAAGCCCAAGAAGAAAGCGGATGATTTCTGCATATTGATGGCGTTCGGAAACACAGATGTTCCGATCAGGAACGGGGAACACGAATTCAACAGACTTCCCGTTAAGGAGATAAGCAATGTAGATAACGCAGTTGCAAGAGCCGCCCGGTTTGCTCCATCGGCGAACAACAGTCAACCGTGGAGACTGACGTTCGGAGACGGAGAAGTGAACATCAAGTACCATGGAAGGGGATTGACAAAGTTATTTCTTCGAAAGCTGAACATGATCGATATGGGCATAGTCACCAGACACGTGGAGGAAGCACTCATAAAGGAAGGAAAGAATGTGAATTCCATTACACCCATGCCTTTGGACGACGGATTCGAGATAGAGGTCAAATTCAGTTAAGATCACTTCTTCAAAGGATCGAGTGTGACACCCGTCTGTCCCTGGTAATTACCGCTTCTCTGAGAGTAATCCTTGTCTGAGGCTGAAGTAAGTGTCTCAAAGATCATCTGACAGAATCTCTCGCCTATAGGGATCTCCACGATATCGTCCGTCGCATTGAATGCACCCAAGGTGAGTGTCCCTTCGAAGCCAGCATCGATCTTTCCGAATGCCCCGATGCATCCCTTCCTTATCCAAGTGGTCCTCATCCAAAGTTGGGCGCAGACATCAACAGGCATTTTCACGCGCTCTATCGTAGAAACATAGAACATCGTTCTGGGAGGTATCTTCACGGTGCCTTCCTTTTTTACATCTGGGTCTCCTCTCACCGATATCTCCGCTATCCTGAGGTCGTACCCATTGGGGGTCAGGCCTCTTTCGTGATAATCACTGATGCCGAGATAACCGGACTTCATTCCGGCCAAAATGTCCTTGTCGGAAAGTATTGCCATAGGCCTGTGAATAAGATGTTAATTAATAAGTTTTCAGAAGCTGTCCATCTTTCCTGCGATACGTGATTTCTTCTCGAAGAACTTGAGTCCGTACCACGACAAAACTAAAAACACAGACCCTAGAGCGACCATTATACCAAGCGGTTCAAGTATACCGCCGATCGAAGCTCCGTTCACCGCGTCACGTGTGGCTTCCACTGCGTAGGTCAGGGGGAAGAAATCGGATATGACCTGTACCCATCCCGGCAGATAGGAGACCGGGAAATTCACGCCACTGATCAACAGTCCGATGTACGCCACGATGTTGGCGGCTATGGCAGATGTTCTCAGGTGTATCCCGACACCTCCGATCAGCATGCCGACGCCGGTAAGGGAAAAACAAGTGAATATCATTACTACGGCAACTGAAAGGAAATTACACGCTGCAAAGCTGACCCCGAAAACGAATGCAGCGTAACCGAGAGATACCAACATCGAAGCCATCCCCGTGACAATACTGAATGAGGACATTCCAAGGAATATCACGAACAAGGATGAAGGCGAATGCGTAAGTGATTCGATCGTCCCTGTGTGTTTCTCCACATTCGGTATTTCAGCCACCGAGTAAAGTGTGGTGGCAGCAACACTCTGCACCGCATTTCCGATCACAACATAAGTCACTGTGACCTCGGGATTTCCGATGAATTCGGCAAGCAACACGAAGAAATACATTGTGAAGAAGGAAGTGAACAGTATCTGAGCTGCTCTGTAGAGTGGAGGAATGACCGTCAGTCTCGAGATGAAAGAGTTCTTCGCAGCCGCGCCCAACGTCCGTATTGTTTGATTCGCATATGTCATTTCAATACCTCGTTGCTGTGCCGCTCTTGAGTATCCGACGCTCGGCGACTCTCATCAGATAGAATGCGCTCAAAAGGAATATTATTGAGAGTACGATGAGCATTAAAATATCCACCAGAACAGAGGTGCCCATCATACTGGGGTAATCCTCGAGTGCGATCTGTTTCAAAGCGTCAACTCCCCATGCAGGAGCCAGTATGAAAGAGAGGCTTTGGAAGAACTGTGGAAGCAAAGTTATCGGTACAAGTGCACCGCTTAGCACATATATCGGATATTCTGCGATAGTGGAGAATAATCTCCCTCTTCTAGAAAGTACGAATGCGGTGGAGATCAACATTCCTATTGATGAAAGCGAGAATAATGTGAGGGCTAACATTGCAAAGAAAGCCAGAGGATTAGGGAGATTCATATTGGTTTGGAATATTAGTTCCGCTAATAGGAATATGACGAGTGCATTGACTAATCCTATGAATGCATTCCATATTGATCGACCGATGAGAACATCAAAGATCCCGGCGGGTGAACTGATGAGAAGCTCGAATGTACCGTTCGTCCTTTCAAAAGCTATAGTAAAACTGGAGGCGAACAGTGTGTTCGCCCACATACCAAGGACACCCCCTCCGAGGACAGCCTGCAGTACTATGGGGCCAGTGACATCGTTATAGATATACAGCATCACCATTGTGAAAATGAAAGGCGATACTAGGTTGGGAATGATCCACTGCGGATCAGCAAGGAACTGAATCCCTTGATGTTTGAATGAGGCCTTAACCGCTCTGAAATTCATTTCATTCCTCCGACACCAAAGTCAGATAAGCGTCTTCCAGAGTAGGTTCCTCAATTCCGATGCTTCTGATCTTGTACGGTCGGAAAAGGTCCTCGTAGTTACTTATGCCATCCTCATCTTTCCTTGTCATAAGTTTGGTCGTGTATCGCCCGTTTAATAATCTCGAAGTCTGGATGTCCAGACCCTTTTCCGTTTTAAGGAAGGCGACCGCAGATGCTGGATCCAGATCTGTTGTGATCTGTAAGGATGAAACGTTGGATATGGAATCCTTGATCTCTCTGACAGTACCTTTGCCTACAATGACCCCTTTGGAAAGAATTATCATGTGGTCGCACAACTCTTCTGCTTCATGCATATAGTGGGTTGTAAGTATCACAGTGGTTCCATTGTCTGAGAGTTTTCTGATCAGAGCACGTATCCCCTTGGATATTTCGGGATCGAGGCCAATCGTAGGTTCGTCGAGGTATAAGATCTCAGGACCGTTAATCAATGCACGAGCGATATGGATACGTTGCTTCATCCCTCTGGAATAATTTTCCACTTTGATATCAGCAGCCTCTGTGAGTTCCACTAAGGAGAGTAATTCTGTGATAAGGTCATGTTTACTTTTCTTCGGTATTCCGTAAAGATCGGCGAAGAATTCAAGATTTTGGCGGCCTGACAATCGATAATACAGTCCTCTCTCCCCTCCTGAAACGACATTGATCTTTTTTCTGAGGATTCTTGCGTTCTTTTCCAACGAAATATCGAGTCCAAGTGCGGTTATTGTCCCGGAAGTAGGTATTAAGAGAGTGGACAACATTTTTATAGTGGTGGTTTTACCTGCACCGTTCGGACCAAGTATCCCGTATATTTCACCTTTTCTTACATGAAATGATATTTTGTTGACCGCGATCTTGTCTGGAGAATCGGACGTGTATGCCTTGAAACTTCTAACCAGGTCATTAACAACAATCGCACAATCCAAATTCTCAGCCATATTCCATTATTGCGAAATCCATTAAAGATGTTTTGGATGAATCATCCTATGTTGGAATCTATTATGTTGGATGAATCATCCCAACTTTCATATATTGAAAAGGCAGTCCTCACGTTCGAGGTTTAAGACCTTAGGTGAGAAGATGAAGAAGACAATAATCGCAGCGATTGTGGTTCTCGTCATAGTCATAGCAGCGGTCGGGATTTATTTTACCGTGCTTGACAAAGATGACAAAGATAAAAACGAGATCACATTCCTGGTCGAGGATGACCAAGGGGTCTATTTCTGGATCAAGGGAACGGGTGAGACGGCCAAAGATGCATTTATAGATGCAGCAGAGAAATCAAGTGTTGATTACGACCACAGTATTGGCTCTGGTTTGGTCCTTACGAAGATAAATAATCTTGCTAACTCAAGTAGCTTAAAGTGGACTTTGTTTGTCTACGATGATGGAAAGTGGACTAAAACTTCTGATGATATGGCTGTAATTGTGTCTGAAAATCATGATTACTTGGCATGGTTCTTCGTTAACAATAATGGCGATTTACCTGATGATTTACCTGATGTTAAAGATGCAAAGGTATGGAACAAAGACAGTACCAGTGGAACTGTGTTTACAATCGCATCACAGTCTGGATTATATTTCAGGATAAATGGAGTTTCGGATGTATCTCTCATAAAAGCGTTCAACAATGCATGCGCAAATTATAAAGTGCCTCTTGTGAACAGCCACCATGATATGGGGGAAGGAATAGATGAATTGTTCGGATATGGTTGGGATTCCGTAAGTGGAAAATTCTGGGCACAATATCATATTGAGAATGGAGCGTGGGAGACTTCACAATTGGGAATGTCCTCGTTGTTGTCTAAGGACCACTCCAAATATCTGGTGTATTTCTCTCTGTATGGAGATCATCCAACAATACCGATCTAAGTCGAAAAACAAACACTTTACCAATTTTTTTATAAAAAATCGGTGTGAAAATGAAAAAAATATCCTATAAAGTGACTCTCTCTGTAGTATTGATTATTGTAGGAGCTTCATTCGCGGTCATGTTTTCTTCTAATTCCTCATCGACCAGATCTTCAGACGGCATTGTGATTGATTTTGGGGATCGGGACATTGTGTACGTGAGCATGAATACATCCGATGTGGACGATTCACTGTCAGCGTTGAAATACGCATGTGAACACGAAGGATTCAGTCTGGTGATCGAAGGGAATGAGATAATATCTATTGACTCACTCCCAACTGTAGAGATTGATGCAGTGTGGGAATTGTTTGTGACTCCTCATGGTAGCAGGGAATGGACAAGAGCAGAAGGAAATCCCTCTGAGATTATAATTAAGAATTACTCCGTCGTTGCATGGGGGCTTTGTGCAGAGGGAGAGTTTCCTACCCCCGGAGTAGATGCTACGGGTTACAATTTTTATAATTACGATCAACCAAGGAGATCGATAAGTTTGGCACCATCGTGCACTGAAACTGTCTGTTCGATAGGCGCATTGAACACCATCGTGGGGACAGACATGTACAGTAATTATCCCAACGCAGTCGTTGAAAATCAGAAATTGGGTAAAATTACAGTCGTTGGCGGGTATACAAACCCCAGTTACGAACTGATAATTCAACAAAATCCTGACATGGTAATATGTATCGCTAGTCAGGTAAGTCATACGATAATAGCAGAAAAGCTGAGAAAAATTGGTATTGACGTTATCGTAACATTTGACGGCGAAGATATCAATACAATCCTGGATAATATTTACATGGTAGGGACAGGGATGAACTATTCTATTCCAACAAAAAAGACCCTTGAAAGTATCAATGAGGCAATGGACTCTGTATATGGAGACCTTGAAAATTACGCTCAGATAAGGTATCCTAATGTCATGATAGCATTATCGGCGGTAAAATCGCCCTGGGTATCTGGATCTGGAACTTATGTTTCCGATATATTGGATTTCACGTTTTCCAATAACGTATACGAAGGACAGAACGGTTGGGTACAAGTCAACAGCGAGTCGATAATGCAGTATAACCCATCGATGATCATAATGGTCAATTCGGAGTATCCGCCCACCGAGGACGCGTACAACCAAATGCTTTCTTCCCTTTCTGCAGAATGGAAGAAAACCAATGCTTATGCAAGCGGCGAGATATATCTGCTTACAGAGGTCGCTACCGATTTGGCATCTCGCCCCGGGCCCCGTGTCGCTCAGCTTACAGAATTGACGGCAAGAATATTGCATCCGGATGCATTTGAAGACAAGATAATCGTGCCAAAGATAATCGGCAATAATTACGAAGATTATCTAACTTACACAAAAGATCTGAATTTTAACGGAGGAGGTTACTAATGAAAATCAACAGGGGCATTATTGCAATCGCTGTATTAGCAATATTGTTGATACCTACCATTGCTGTCAGTGTGGACGGAGAAGATGATGTTGAGACAACATCCTTCGTATTGATAGATATGGGAAACGGTGAGACGTATTGGATCGATTCGGACACATCTGAAACCAAAGTGATATCCGTTCTCGAGAAAGCACTCAGTGAAGCGGGATTAAGTCATTCATTAAGGAGAACACCTAAGGAGATTAATGGAATAGATGTTGTAAAAACAAAATCTGTCACTGCGCAGTGGAATTATTATGTCTGGTCAGAGAATAAATGGGTACAAAAAACTTTGACGGAAACAGAAAATTATTCCGGAGAAAACATTGCGATCGGATTCTATCCCTCAGGTGTAGTGCCTACTGAAACCCCTGAGTACAAATCCTCTTGGACAATGATAAGAGGTAATGCCAAACACACCGGGTACCAGACCGCGAACTTAGTTTCCACGACTGAGTCCGAATATATATTCGAAAAAAATTATGGAAATGGCAATTACGTGAACGGGGCCCCACTTGTCGCAGAAAATAAACTACTTTTTGTTGCCGGAGGAGGTAACAGTGTTTCCGATCCTGACCCCACGCTCTATTGTTATGATAGATTTACATTCGAGGAAAAATGGAAATTTATTTACCCTAAGGGAGCAGGATATGAGACCGCCACCGGATTAATAGTGGGAGGATATTACTATCTTCCCGCCACCAATGGTACTCTATACAGAATTCCATTGGATGGGCCAGGTATCAATGATTCTAATGTAAGAACGATGATACTTCCGATGGAAAACGATCACAATCTTATTGGAAATACATATGCAACGGGTTCGGCCACTCTGTCGTATGATTCTGGAGTGATCTATTTTGGGATCAGTATTGGATATGTGTACTGTGTCGATATGGATCTCAACCTTCTGTGGAAGACAGCGGTTGGAGGATGTGTTTACTTCAATGCTGTAACTGTCAATGATGGCTTGGCATATGTGGGGGCGTACAACGGTGATATGTACATCTTCGATGCAAGAAGTGGATCAATGTTGAATTCTGAGACCATCTATTCTTATGAAAAGCGGGTCAGGGTGAATGGAAAATACGAATACAGAACGTACGGACACGCAGGAGTAGCGACAATATCCGGCGATCAGATCTACGTGACCTTTGATGAAGGTCAGGGAATGAATACCATTTACGGGGGCATAACATCGTACAAGTACGATAGAGCCAATAACAAACTTACGAAGATATTTTTTGAAGATTCTATGAACATGAGTGGAAATTATCTTCTTGTAAACAACGCAGGCGGAGTTTATTTTTCATCCGTGAAAATATCATTAGGTGAGCTTCATCCAGATGGAAGTTATAAAGTTTTAAAATCTGACATAGAATCGATAAAGGCACCCTTGACGCTGGTAAACGGTGATACTATCGTTATCACAGAATACAAATCATATGGATACGTGTATTTTGTAGATCTTGATGGAAATTTAAAAGGGAAGTTCAAGCAAACGGATCTTGTTGCACAGTGGGCTATGTCTCCTGTTACGATAATTGATGATTACAGATATGCGGGAACCGATGGAGGATTCTATGCCGTAAGGGGGAATGTAGATGTGGAACCAACCCCTGCATCAAACGGAAGTTCAATATTATTAATTGTGTTGCTGATGTTCATAGTGATACTTGCTGCTATTGCGCTGCTGGCATATTACATAAAAAGATCCAAAGGAGTCTCTTTTGTAACATATATCCGTGACTACAAGTCTTTAAGGGAATCCAATAACGAAGATATATCGAGGACGAAAAGAAATAAGAAAAGATTGGTAATGATGTTGGTATTTGGAGCGATATTGTCTTTCATTATGTTCATGTGCTGTCTTTCATTTGGCCCTTCTGGCACTATACCAATGCCTGAAGCATTATCCTCATTGATATCCGCTATATCCAAACACGGAGAGGATCTAACTTACAACGAGATAATAGTGTTCGAATCCCGTCTTCCCAGAGCAATAGCAGCATTGGGGGTAGGAATGGGACTCGCAGTGGCGGGTTCGATATATCAAGCGATAATCAGGAACCCTCTTGTCGATCCTTACATAATGGGAGTATCCTCAGGAGCAGGAACCTTTGCCGTTGCCGCGTTGGCCGCTAATTTCACATTCTTCGGATTGTTGGATGGAAGTAACTTCGCAGTCCCCATCCTGGCGGTCGTGGGTGGAGTTGCAGCCTTCTTCCTGACAATGCTGATCGCCGAAAAAGCAGGAGGATCATCAACGAATTTTGTCCTTGCAGGTGTGGTGGTCGGATTGGCATTCTCATCTATGATGACCATAATGCTCACAACTGCAAATTCCGATAAACTGCACGGGGCGTTATCATGGCTGTATGGAAGTTTTGCGAACATGGGATGGGAAACTGTCTGGTTGGTGTTCTTCCCTGCATTGTTCATGTCGCTGGTGTCTCTGATCTGGGCGAAAGAATTGAATCTGGTTCTTCTTGGTGAAGATCAAGCTCAGCAGATGGGACTCAATGTTCGGAGATTCAACAGATGGATGTTGATATTTGCGTCTATACTGACATCGGTGTGCGTGGCGTTCGTGGGAATAATAGGATTCGTTGGTTTGGTAGTACCGCATGTGTGCCGTATGATCCTCGGAGGAGACCATAGGTTAGTACTTCCTGCATCGATAGTCATGGGAGGAGCACTGATGTTGTTCGCCGATCTATTGGCGAGGATGATAATGATACCTCAGGAACTTCCTGTGGGTGCGATAACCACCGTCATAGGAGTTCCGCTGTTCGCATATCTTTTGATCAAGAGAGGGAGGATGTACGATGGATGATGTACCGTTGCTTGAATTGGTAGGTCTTAACAAATATTACGAGGATGGTTATCATGCAGTCAAGAACGTATCCTGTAAAATGGGGGCCGGAAAGCTCATCGGGCTGATAGGACCCAACGGTTGCGGCAAGACCACGATGATGAGGTGTGTGAACAAGCTACATCCCATATCCTCGGGGGACATATTGATAGATGGGGAATCGGTCAAGAACATGACAACGTCCGAGATAGCGAAGGCAGTCTCCAATGTACCAGCAGAACTCCGCGGAAGTTTTGGATTGACAGTTTATGAGACCATAATGTTGGGAAGATATCCGTATCTAAAGAATCTATGGTGGGAGACCGAGAATGACGAATCGGAGGTGAAGGAGGCCATAAGAAAGTTCGGCGTGGAACATCTTCAGGATCGTCCCCTCAATTTGTTATCAAGCGGAGAAAGACAGCGTGTTCTGATCGCCAAAGCGTATGTTCAAAATCCCAGACTCATGCTGGTGGATGAACCCACCTCACACCTTGATATGAAATACAAACTCGAGGTGATGGAATATCTGAGTGCAATGGTCAAGAAAGATATGTCCATACTCGTTGCCGAACACGACATTTCATTGATGGCAAGGTATTGCCAGGAATGCATAATAATGAAAAAAGGTGAGATATTTGCTACCGGCGATCCTAAAGAAGTGATAACCGAAGAACTCATTCAGCAGGTGTATGAGGTAAGTGCATCAGTAGGATTTGACAGGGACGGAGAATTATTCGTGTTACCAAAGAGATATACAGGAGAGTATCGCCTGTAGTGGGCGTCGTAGTCCTAATATCTATATTGTGATATCTGGAGCTGATACGATGAGATATTCAAGAGAGGTCCTCGCAAACATTCCTAAGACCGTCCACGGAGGACAAGCGTGGAAACTTGAAGGGGTTGAGGACTATAGTCATAATCTTAACCCATTTGGTCCGCCTGATTGTTTGAAGGACATAATTCTCTCGGCCCTCGAAGGAGTAGGCCATTACCCAGATGATTCCTGTAATGAACTGAAAGAGGTGATGGCAAAGCAATTTTCTGTGGACGAGGAGAATGTAATCTTAGGGGCAGGATCATCTGAACTGATTCGAAATTTCCCTAACACATTCATGGAAAAAGGAGACAGGGCCATTATTAATTGCCCATCTTTTGCAGAATATGCTCAGCAGTGTAGAATCGTCGGAGTTGAAACTCTTACTAACGAACTTCTTGAAAAAGATGATTTTAGGATCGATCGGGAAAAACTGTCTGAAAAGATCTCTTCAGGGATAAAGGCACTTTATATTTGCAATCCTAATAATCCGACCGGTAGGATAGAATCTCGAAAAAAGATAATGGAGATCGTGAAAGAATGTAAGGATCATAATGTACTCGTATTCTTGGACGAGACACTTTTGGAACTTGTAGACGGAAATGAAGATATTTCTTGCATAAAGAATGTTAAAAATAACGAGAACCTTGTGATTGCCGGCTCTTTAACAAAATCCTTTGCAATACCTGGTATCAGGATCGGTTTTGGATTTGCCTGTGAATCTCTCATTTCTGAGATGGGAAAGGTCAGAATGACATGGAACATCGGAGAAGTGGAACAGAATGTTGCAAAGGTTCTGATAAGGGATCATATGGATCATGTCCATAATGCTGCAAAGACAATGTCTGCCGAATCCAAGGTCATGCATGACGCCCTCCAAGATATAGGATTCCCGATAGGCGAAGTATCTGATTCATTCTTCTATTTCTGTTCGCTGAGAAACTTGGGTATTAAAGCCACGGATCTCCAGGATATGATGCTCAGAGAAAAGATAATGATAAGGAATTGTTCATCGTTTGGAAAAGGATTCGAGGAATTCGTAAGATTCAGTGTTAAAGATTCTGAACGTAATGCTGTGTTCATCAGGGCGGCTGAGAGGGCCATAAGAGATATCAGGTGAACAGCATGGAATTTTGGATGGACGCTGTTTTAGTTGTGATATTTGCGTTGCTCATTGACAGATTTATCGGCGAACTTCCTAACAGATTTCATCTTCTTCGATGGATCGGAAACATGGTAGATTGGTTCGACAGAAAGGTCAAGAATAGGTCTTCCAGAAAAACACGTATCGCGGGAGTATGTTCATATCTTTTGGTATTTTTCATCATCTGGTTCATACTCATATCCGTTTGTGCTGCAGTGAGATTCTTTGCAGGAGGGTATTCCTTTGCTATCGGAGAAATGGACATTCCTTTGGGAGAGATAGTATGGCTTCTTGTTGTAGCATTCATTTTCAAATTGACGTTCGCTATTTTCTCTTTCAGAGATCACTGCAAACCCATTGAAAAGGATCTTTCTGATAAAAACATCGAAGACGCTGCAGATAAGGTTCAGATGATCGTAAGCCGCAACACCAAAGGAATGGATTCGGAACATATCGCATCATCATGTTGCGAAACGATATCTGAGAATCTTGTGGACAGTATTATCTCACCAACATTCTATTTTGGAGTTCTGGGTATAACAGGAGCATTAATGTTCAGATGTGCAAATCTTATGGATGCAATGTGGGGATATCTTAACGAGAAGTATGGAGACCTTGGAAGATTCGTCGCCAAATTCGATGATGCCCTGGGATACTTTACATCAAGGATCTCTCCGATTTTTGTTCTCATTGGTGCAAAGATACTCCGCATGAAACCCAAAGGCGTCATAAGTGCTGCGAGAACGGAGCACGGTAAGACTCCGAGCCCGAACAGCGGATGGCCGATGACTGCAACCGCGGCCGCATTGGGAATATCAATGGAGAAAAAGGGAGTGTATGTTATGGGTACGGGTCATCTTCCTGAAGTGAAAGATATAACGAGATGTTATCGGTTGATCGAAGTAACATCCATAATATTCATGATGATCGTCTCTCTGCCACTGTTTGCTATCCTGGGTATACATGCACAGGTGTTCATAGAGGACGTGGTGTTAGACTTTTGGAGGTTATTGTTTTGAAGTACATCAAGGAGACCAAAATACTGGAAGACGGTGAAATGGCTACTGCCGTGATAAGGTTGAGTGAAAGGATGGAAGTACTCAGCAGTGCCGTCCTCAACGGAGGACACAACGTGACGGATACACTGTTCATAATGCAGGTTTCCCACGGTTACAATTCAAACGATCACATGGGTGACATCCTACAGGTCAGAGAGAAGTACGATCTTCCTGAGGACTCCGTGGGGTTCATGACGGCAGCAGAAGTGAAGTATCTTTTCTCCGTCTCGGAGAAGGAACACGAAGGCGTGACGACATTCGCAGCTGCGACCGCCGGGCTTAGCAATCATGTTGTTGCAGGTGAACTGCTTGACAATTGGGAAGAGAGATTCCGGATATCTCAGGAGAGATACAGGATGTTGATAGGGGGAACAATCAACATTATCGGGGTGTCCCCGTTCCCATTGACCGATGCGGCAAAGATCAATCTTATGATACCATTGACCGAAGCAAAGTCTGCTGCGATGGCATCTTTGGGGTACAAGGAGACGGGCACGACATCTGATGCAATGGCGATAGTCTCGCCCATCGGGGAGCCGAGGATTAATTTCTCCGGCACAGGAACACCATTGGGAATAGCTATGGCAAGATCAGTAAAAGAGGCTGTAGCATCCAATCTGATAAAACGAGGGGATTTCCCGTATATGGGAACATTCGTGGATAGACTGAAAGCGATCGGAATAACCGTTGATGATATGTGGAATGCTGCACTAGAACTTTACATCCCTAACCTCAATTGGGACACTGAAGAACTTCATAGGAAATTCTCTGAGAAGATGAAGATCCTTTCCGCAGACATCAACATCTCATCGCTGGTACAGGGGGCCATAGCGTTGGAAGAGTTAGGGGGAAAGGATTGCATATGCGCTATGCCCCGCGGTATGTTCGCAGAAGATCCGATACATCTGATCGCGGATGAGATAATCGGCATGCAGATAGCTCAATACATATCCGGTACCAGAGGTATATTTGAATTCCATCGGTTCGACAGGCACAAACCCGGCATAATATCAGAGCTTGGACCATTCCTAGATGACATGGTTTGCGGGCTCGTCGGGGGTATTATGTCATTTGTTTACACCGAGATGTTTGATGAAGAATAAAACACTAAACAGATTTTCTGAGTCTGGTACTCTGGGGGAAGGTATTTATATTTTCTTTGGCGGTTATCAAAACGATTATTATGCCAGATGAAGAGATGAACGGGCAGTCCAATGAGTTGGAAACGACCCCTGAGAAAAAGGCGTCGAAACATGCTCAAGAGGATGACGTCGTAACATTTCAGAACGAGGATCTTGTAGGCTCGAAAAAGAAAGGCTCAGGTGCCGTAAGGAAAATGAAGGCATCGGATTTTAAAGTGAAAACCGAACCTGAACCAGAACCCATGCCTGAGAAAGAGGAAGCATCTCCAAATGTCGCACAACAGGCAGAGGTTTCACACGAACCGTCATTAGAAAACATGGATACGGTTACCCACTCATCATCTGCGTTTGACGAGGAGGTCAAACCTCTTGTGCAAGAGGCACCCGCAACACCTGTTCAGCCGGTAGAAGACAAGAAGCCCCCGATACAGGAGGCGCCTGCAACACCGGTTCAGCCTGTACAGACAAAACTTCCTGTGCAAGAGACACCAGCAGCACCTGCCCAACCAGCACAGACAAAACCTCCTATACAAGAGGCACCTGTAACACTGGTTCAGCCAATAGAAGACAAGAAGCCTCCTGTGCAAGAGGCACCTGCAGCACCCGCCCAACCAGCACAGACAAAACCTCCGGAGCAAAATCAGAAACCTCCGATTCAGACGACTCGGGTACAGCCTGCGCAGGAGAGAAAGCCGCCGGTGACTGACAGTAAACCAGAAGAGCCTGTAGAAACACAAAGCAAGCCGGAACCATGGGATAAGATAGGACCCAATGAAAATGGAAAAAGTCAAGGGAAGGGAGGCATAGTAGGCGCTATAAAAGGCGCATTATCATTCTTCACGATATTCAAACTCAATGTCAACGAATCAGAGATGAATGCGTTCAGCAACAATTTCTTCGTTGCTCCGATCATCGGAGCACTCATCGGTCTGATAATTGCAGTAGTAGGTGCAGTCTTTTTGGCTTTAGATCTCAGCCCGCTGATATTTGCTGCTTTCGCGATAGGAGGAGCGTTGGTGATGTCCAAATTCCTTCATTTTGACGGATTGGTCGATTTCGGCGACGGTATGATCGTGAGCGGAGGAAAAGAGGATCACATAAGAGCATTGAAGGATACGAGGATCGGCGCAGGCGGTTTGGGAGTTGCGTTAGTAGTGATTTTACTGTCATTTTCTCTGCTTGCAAGCACATTCATGGCGATCCTGGTAGCATTAGTGATTGTGACCACTGAGGTATTCGTTAAGAATTCGATGGTGGCTGCAGCAGCGTTCGGGACCCCCGGAAATGGAATGGCATCCGGGCAGGTTCGTAACACCAATACGATGACCATGCTCATTTCCACAGGCATATCTGCGGTACTGGCATTTGCGCTGTACTTCCTTATGGGTGCGATCGTTAACGTCATAGATGTCTTTGAGTTCGAACTCCTGGTGGCTGCAGCAGTCATCGTGGGAGCTGCGGTCGCGTCATTATTCGTTGGATGGTTGATGGCATGGCGGTCCAATAAGACATTCGGATTTGTGAACGGGGATGTGTTAGGGGCTACGAACGAGATATCTCGTGTTCTCATCTTGCTGATAGCAGTGATATTGATAATCAATCTGTGAGTTCTATGCAGGCTCTCATAAACGCAGGAGGAAAAGGGACCCGGATGGGGGTGTGCGGAGTGGAGAAGCCAATGCAGATCATAGGCGATAAACCTGTGATAATGCGTGTGGCAGAAGCACTTCTGGCATCTAAGAATATCGACAAGGTGTTGGTATCCGTAAGTGACAATACGCTTGAGACCGAGAAATATCTGAATGAGAACAATATAGAGACCATAAGGACCTCGGGTGAAGATTTCGTGGATGACCTTCACAATGCACTCAAGGTCATGGAGGGGAGGTTCGTTTTGACCTGCCCGTCCGATCTCCCTCTTCTTTCGACATCCGAGGTCGATAAGTTCATTAAAGCATTCGATGAGGGCAGGATGGAGTCGCTTATTGCACTTGTCGATTGCTCGATAATGAAAACTCTGGGAATAACTCCATCTTACACCAGAGATCTGTATGGATCGAAATGGGTGGTTTCGGGAGTGTCGATCGTCGACAGGACGAAGATCCTCAAGAATGAGTATCTTCAGGAATTCTTCTATGAAACCGATTGTAAAGAATTTGCGGTAAATGTCAATACTCAGGAAGAACTGAAACAGGCCAGGAAGATCGTTGAAAAGTCTCCGCGGACCAGAGTGGTGCCCGGAGAGAGTTAATCAAAGTTCATTATTTTCTTGTAGATCTCATGCACTTTATCTAAAAGGTCCTTGCAAGTGATTTTACCTGAGCTCTCCACTATCGAAGCGATCGATGCACCGCCGCAACCTACCCCTTCTTTGATATATCCCCATTCGTAGGCTTGAAGGCCCTCATACGGGCTCGAGGAATAATCTATGTTGACGTAGACTATCGGAATATCAGGAGATATTGAGTCCATCATCTTGGACATGTTGGAATTTGGGTCTTCCATAAGCCATCTCGTGGTCCCCTGAATGATATTCCCCACGATGCTGGGGTCCAATTTCACAGCAGCCGCGATGACCGCAGCCATCTGGGTTCCGCCGCCTACAATGACAGGGACATGTTTTGCCGCACCTATCATTATGCCGACATTGGCAGGCATCATTGGATCACCTACGCATTCTATCGCTTTCAAGGGATCGTTTGCAAGGTCGCCGATATGTATTTTTGCAGTATCCAATCCTTTCATTACAGTGTTCATTTTCAACTCTTTAGGATTATTCGGAGAACTACTGCTGACAAGATTCTCCTTCACGATACCCATTGCCAACAACACTGCCAAGGCAGTAGTGGTCCCGCCTGCACAACTTTCACTTATAACGACGAAATCTGATCCGTGGGATAGGAGTTCCCCAAGGATCTTTCCGTTCTCGAAAACCTCTTTCACGTTGGATACAGCTTTACCCGTTGTGACCTTCTCTCCGCATTTTCCTCCCAATTCAAGACAGGGTAAGTTAGGTTTCACCTGACATCCTCCGTCGACGATCATGAAACGCATATCGGAAAGGTCCAACGCAGCTTTGGTGAGGGTTGCGGGTGTCGGGATCCCTCCGGGGTTGATAGGGATCCCCTTCATACATACTGTCTTCCCTAGAACGAGCAATTCGGCATCTGCAGCCGGAGTGAATATCGTGAGGTCAGGGGTGTCACCGGCGTCAGATATTCCCGGTATGGTCGAGGTCAAGGTGTTGGCGACCGTACACGTGAATATTCCCTTTTTCCCCCATATTCTGGAGAGGATATCTTTTGCGACGGTTTCATTACCGTATATGCTCAAGGACGATGGTAATTCGAAGTTTGACATTTATTCACCCTGTGATGGATCTGCATGATGCCAGCAGTTATTTTCCTGATGCATCTTTCCGATGAGCCGGATATAACATGTTAATAGTTATGTGTTCGCTTTTATCATATATTTGTCAGGGTTCAAAGTATGCTTTTCTGTTATCGGCATGAAATCCATTTTAGTTGGGAAATGTTTATATTTTCTTAGCAGCCTCAATGAGTGATTATCATGCCAGACGAAAATGCATCAAAAACACAGGAAACTGTACTCGATCTCCAAGTAAGAATTGTGTACAGAGGACCGCCGGTTGTCCAGTCAAATCAAGTGAATCTTTCATTGTCGAACGGGTCTCAGACCCTTTTACAGATATGGGAGGGTGTGACGAATTTTATTGCTCCCAACGGTATGGAAGAGCTTGCCAAGGTTCAGCCGAGAGCAGTTGACTTCAAGGTCGTATACACCGCTCAACAGGTAAAGCCCGTCGCGGCACCGGCCAATTCCGCACAACAGCCTAAACTTGGAAGCGCATCGGAGACAACGCAGACAAAAGATTTCGCAGATCAGTCTAGAGTGACCAGTCAGGTTAAATCGACTTCAATGGAATCTGCTGTCACATCGACGCAGGCATCCAAACCCGGCAATTAAAACAATCATCGGTTCCTGCGACATACCATCGACGATGTTGTGTTGCAGGAACTGTTTTAATTTTCATTTATTTTAGTTCTATTGGAATAATCTCGGAATGACCTCTGCCAAGGGGACCAAAGTGTTGTCATCGATATCGCTTTCGATATTCGTCCACAGGGGAACATTCATGAGTATGTGTTCGCCTGATATCGATGAGGTCCCGTGGTCAACGAAATATACTATTCTTTCAACATCACTGAAATATTCCGACATCAGGCGATCGGTGCGTTCAAGGACAGCGATCTTCTTCATTGGATCTTTTTGGTGGCTGTATTCGTCGACTTCATCAATATGCAGGAATACATTTCCCTTCTTCAATAATTTCTCTGCGAGAGGGAATCTTTCTTCAAGGTCAACGACCAGGTGTATGTCGTGACCTAAAGATGCGGCGATCCCCAAGGCAGTAGGACTGTCGGATATGGCGGCCATTTTCTTGATACAAGTAAAAGGAGGGTACAGATTTCCCAATTTTCCGCATCCCCATGGATAGTCAGTGATACCGTCCATATCTTCTGCAACCTTCATTACGAATTTTCCCAGATCGCCTGGCACATTTACAAATGGAGCATCGACCGGAGGTGCAGGAAGATCAGGGGTTTCATTATAATTCATGGTGATGACCGCTCTGCCGTTAAGGAAAAATTCGATCTCTGGATCATATTCTTCCAGGATATGCAAATTATTACTGACCTCTTCCATCAATTGATCACAAAACTCGTAAGCATGATATGACCACCTGATGAATCCGTCCTCGATCTTTGCCGGACTCAGACGGAAAGCATTCCGTCCATCATTCATGTTCAATTTCAATCCTAAAGCTTCTAGGGCTGCTCTTGAAGAATCAGGAGCGTGACCTGTGAAGAATTCGTTGAGGAAGAGATGGGTGTATCCTCTTCCGGTAGTGTACATTTTATGTTTAGCCTTGGAATACATGAAAGGCATCTTTGCCATTTCGTAAGGCTTCTTACCTCCAAAGAGAGGATTGGGGTCGTCCTCCATTCCATCAAGTAATACGAACAGGGTATTCATTGGATCAGCTTCAGTGCGATGGCAGCCTGTCCAACAGATATCCCGCCATCACCGTTAGGAATGCTTCCATGGAATATTAATCCATGTCCAGATTCTGATGCCAATTCGGAGAACATATTGCATATCACGGAATTATAAGAGACTCCTCCTGTAAGTCCTATAGAATCTATTCCTTCAGATTCTGCACATTCGATCGCGCTGTGAACAAGCTCCTTCATAACATTGAATACCATGGAATATGCAACGTCCTGTGGGCTTTGGTTCTTATTTATTTTGGAGAAAAGTTCAACGGTCTTTATCGTATCTCCTGTTCTTTCAACTTCAAATCCCGGTATGAGTTTTCCTATAGCCAGAAGAGGTTCTAATTTCATTGCAGGTTCGCCGTCATATGTTCGGAATTCACATACATTCAAACTGTATGAAATGGCATCCATGAACCTCCCCATCGAAGAACACTTAACGCTCGTATTCATCATTTTACTGAGGATAGAANTTTCTTGATCATTGAAGGAATTGTTCTCAGTTCCGTTCATTTTNTCTATNGCGAATTTCAANCTTCTGAGGTCATAGAGGGCTTTTTCNGATCCTAGNAGCGGNATGTTCTCTAGATGAGCCACACGTTCGAATGAATCCATAGTGGAGCTGAGTACTTCTCCGCCCCAAGCATTACCGTCATCACCATGACCGGTTCCGTCAAGGGTCAACGCGACAATCTCGTTGATATTATTCTCTGCCATCAAAGCAGCGGAATGCGCCCAGTGGTGTTGCACCTCTTTTATTTCAGAGCCATACTCTTCGGCGATCTTCCTTCCGAGAGCACGATTTGAGTATCCTGGGTGTAGATCTATTGCAACGACTTGGGGGTCACATGCAACCAAGGACATATGGGTTCTCAGGGCATCTTCCAAGTAGTCTATAACTCCGAATCCTTGTCCGTCCCCTATGTGCTGTGTAGGATAGATCCTTCTGTCCTTTGCTATAGAGCCAGTAAGGTTTTCCTGAGCCCCTAATGCCACGACAGAGCCCTTCAATGGTGTCGGAATGAATGAGGGTATGTGCCCTCTCGATTTTCTTATGAACGAGGTCCTACCTGCATTGACACGCAACACGCTGTCATCCGCACGGTTGAATATTGGTTGGTTGTGAAGGAGATAAACATCCGCACAAAGTTCCCTGATGCTCGCGTCATCAAGTATCATCGGTTCTCCCGGGAGATTGGCTGACGTCATTACCAAAGCATCGGATCCGATCGTGTCAAAGATGAGATGTTGTATCCCCGAATACGGAAGGAATAGACCTATGTTATCCAACCCCGGAGAGGCCAGTTCTGTTATCGGAGAATATTTTTTCTTTACCAGGACTATCGGTCTGTAGCGTGAGGTAAGTTGTTCTGATTCCGTCTCATCTGGTTCTCCATATCTTTTTGCGGATTCAAGGTCTCTGGTCATTATTGCAAACGGCTTTTGCTCTCTTCCATACCATTTTCTCATTTTTGGGAGATTCTCCAGCGTGCAGCATATATGCATGCCTCCCCAACCTTTGATGACGCCTATCTTTCCCGAAGAGACAGCATCAGAGAATATTTTCACAGGGTTGCCCGGTATTAGATCTCCGTTTTTATCGACGACATGATACGAAGGGCCGCATTCAGGACAGCATATGGTCTGGTGATGAAATCGTCTGTTATTAGGATCCGAATATTCCTTTGAACATTCTGAACACATTCCAAACGAATTCATAGATGTGGAGGGTCTGTCGTATGGTATGCCGGACAGAAGAGTGAATCTTGGACCGCAGTCAGTACATGATGTGAATGCGTATCCTTTTCGTCTTCCGGAAGTCATGTCACCGAGGCAGTGTTCGCACACTGAGACATCAGTTGGAATCGATACACCAAAGTTCCCTTCCTGAGACGGAACTATTGAAAAATCAGAATAAGGAATGTTCTCCGAATCAGATCTTATGATGTCAGTAATCACTGCTAATGTAGGTATATCAAAAAGAAAGGAACTCAGAAATGCATCTTCGTCATCAATATCCACAATGACATCGGATCCGCTGTTCCAGACTCTCCCTTTGAGTCCTAACGATGTTGCGGTACGATAGATCGCGGGACGGAAACCAACTCCCTGAACTGTTCCTTTGAATGTGATTCTCATTTGATCATATGGCGCCGCAGCCTTTTGCGGCATCTATGCATTTGCAATTCTTATTCTCAATTTTTGGAAGTCCGAGTTCTAGAAGTTTCAGTACCTTTGAGAGGCATTCATTCATGGTCTTTACGACCATTTCAATGCTGACATCTTCATCGTGCCATACGTCATAATCAGTTATGGTCGCAAGACTGCAATAGCACATACCCAGTTCTCTTGCTAATTGACATTCTGGAACCACAGTCATGCCGATAATATCCCCGAATTGTCTGAACATATTGCTTTCCGCCCGGGTGGAGAACCTTGGACCTTCGATACACACGTAGGCTCCGCCTAGGTGATATTTGATCCCCATCTCCTTTGCGGTGTCTTCGAAGATGGTATTCAGGTAATTGCAGAAAGGATCCGGTATAGAGATGTGTACTGTCTTTTTGTCAAAGAAAGTGTAATCTCTACGTTTAGTGAAATCAATGAATTGATCGGCTATGACAAGGTCTCCCGGGGCATATTCAAGTTTCAAAGAGCCCACTGCACATGCGGATATCACGTACTCACATCCTAATTCTTTGAGTGCCCACATATTGGCTTTGTAGGGTACAGAGGTAGGGGGGTGCTGATGTGATCTTCCGTGTCTGAATAGGAAGGCGATCTCTATTCCTGCGATCTTACCGATCATTATCTCATCGGAAGGTTTTCCGTAAGGAGTGTCAGGAAAAACTGTTCTTATTGTTTCAAAGGAATCGGGGTTGTATATTCCCGTTCCGCCTACAATCGCGATCCGTGGCATATGGGTGGGATTTTAATTGGAATATAAAAGGACAATGTTTTGATACTTTGAGTTGCATGGCTTGGTACGGTGGATTATTGTCAGAAGATGACAAAAATATTGTTTCGAAGAAGGAGATGTATTCGATACTTCTCAAAGAGTTCGAAGAATGTGCGGATGAAGGAAGAGAGTATTATCTAGAACAGATACTGGCCGAATTAAGGAAAGATCTCGAGACAATGGAAAAGGAAGAATAAATGTCCGTTAGGACGTTTATTTGAGGTAGCGTTTTATTTTTTCATATGGGACATCGTTCACTGCCTTCTTCGCTTCCTGTTCGGACAGTCCTGCCCCGATAGCAACTTTCATTGCCGCACTTTCGTCCATCAGATTGTCGGGCGCGTGCGTATCGGAATTGACCACCATCTTTGCACCGACGAGAAGCCCCATTTTGGCCACGTGTCCGTTGGTGATGTTATGACCCGAGCGTCCGGAGATCTCCAGAATTACACCGTTCGAGACTGCCAGATCTGCCTCTTCCATTGTGATCAAACCCGGATGTGCCAAGATATCGATCTCGGGATTTTTTACAGAGGTGAGATTCGTTCCTGGTGCCACAGGTTCTTTAATGGTTTCTCCGTGAACAACGATGATCTCAGCACCCAGCTTTCTTGCTCTCTTTACAGCCTCATCGATCTTCGACGGAGGGACATGTGTCAATTCAACACCCGGAATAACGGTAATGTAATCCTCCTTCAACTCAGCGGCCTTCACTATGCTTGGAATGATCAATTCCATGTTCGTCATGTCAACGTGGTCTGTGATCGCTATTGCCGTGTGATTCAGAACCATGGCCCTTCTGACGAGTTCCGAAGGTATGAGCTCTCCGTCACTGAAGAATGTGTGTGTATGCAGGTCGATCCTCATTTTTTCCTCTCCGCCAATTTTTCATATACTTTATCCATAGGCAACTCGGATTTCACAACTGCGACCATCGTGTGGTAGATCAGATCAGCAAGTTCCCAGGCCATTTCATCATTGTTCTTATCTTTGAGTGCAAGGGTAAATTCTCCTGCTTCCTCAATCACCTTTTTGCACATTCTATTCTCATCGGAATAGAGTTCACAGGTGTAACTTCCCTCTTTCGGATTCTCCAGTCTATCTTTGAGTGTTCTGAGGAGATCGGGGACGACACCCATGGTCGAATCGACGGAACCAAGTATCTGCTCGTTGAAACACGAGGGTGAACCTGTGTGACAGGCAGGGCCGGTCTGTACTACCCTGACCAACAAGGTATCTGAGTCGCAGTCGGTCTGCATCGATATTATTTTTTGTACATGTCCGGATTCCTCTCCCTTCTTCCAAAGCTTCTGTCTGCTTCTCGACCAGAAGTGTGTGTATCCGGTGCTTTTCATGAGTTTGACAGCTTCTTCGTTAGCCCAGGCTACCATAAGGACCTCGTTGGTGATGCTGTCCTGTACTACGACCGGAACGAGTCCGTTACTATCATATTTCATCATCTTACAGCAACTCCTCGGTCCTTAAGATATTCTTTCACTTCTCCCACTGTGTGTTGGCGATAGTGGAATATTGAAGCTGCTAAAGCAGCGGAAACATTGGTCTGCGAGAACACTTCGTAGATGTGTTCGATCTTTCCGCATCCTCCGGAAGCGATAACGGGTATACTGACCTCATCGGATATGATCCTGTTAAGAGGTATATCGTATCCTGTTTTCACTCCGTCTGCATCTATTGAGGTCAACAGGATCTCCCCTGCGCCGAGGTCTTCTACTTTTTTTGCCCATTCTATGGCATCAAGTCCCGTAGGTCTCGTACCGCCGTGGGAATAGACCTCCCAGTGATTCCCCGTTCTTTTTGCGTCTATGGCAATGACCACGCACTGTCTGCCGAATCTTTCCGCTGATTCGGAGATAATAGAAGGATTTCCGATCGCTGCGGAGTTGACTGATACTTTATCAGCGCCTGCGGACAGTGCATCATGCATGTCGTCCGCAGTCCTTATTCCTCCCCCGACGGTCAGCGGGACGAATACCCTTTCTGCTGTCTCGGACACCAGGTCTAAAGTGGTCTGTCTGTATTCCAGAGATGCTGCGATATCCAAGAACGTTATTTCATCTGCGCCTTGGTTACTGTATTCCTCTGCCAGTTCCGGAGGTGAACCTAAGTCCTTTAACCCTACGAAATTGATGCCCTTCACGACTTTTCCGTTCTTGACATCCAAACACGGGATGATCCTTTTTGTGAGCATCACTTCACCTTGGGCCTGTCCTTCGTGCTGAGTTCTGTCTTTCTGGGCGATGTAGCGTTTTTCAGTGCGGTACCGAGGGTCTTGAAGGTCGCTTCGATTATGTGATGATCGTCGAATCCTCTCATTTTGGCCACATGCAGAGTTATGCGTGAAGACATGGCGAAACTTCTGAGGAAGTGGTGGTAGAGCTGATCAGGGCACTCAATATCTGCAAAAGGACGGTCGATGATATCTACCGATGTAAGGATGAGTGCATCATCCATTGGAAGTATGACAGTTGACATCCTTTCAATCGGAGTATCATCCAAAGCATCCCTGAATGCTGTTCCGATGGTTATTGCGACATCCTCTATCAGGTGGTGATCATTGTCGCCTGTGGCTTTCATCTTGATATCGAATGAAGCATACCGGGCAAGTGTCTCTACCATGTGCTTCAGGAATTGAATTTCGCATTCCACATCAAATTCACCTTTGCCGTCTATGTTCAGCTCTACGGTGACATTTGTTTCCCGCGTGGTGCGTTCCAACTTTGCAGCCCTGTTTGTCATATTGCCGATAGTACAGCATGAGGGTATAATAATTATTCTTGCATGCGCGAGGGTTCTTGACCTTTTTTGAGACAGATCAAGACATCCATGGGGCGTTCCATTCCCATGGTCTGATCCGATTGGTGTATATCGCGAGGCCTACCACAGCACCAACAGCACCCAGTTCTTTCAGTTCGATGCAATCTTTTTCTGAGGTCACACCACCTGAAGCTATTACATCATGAGGACAATTAGAGATGAAATCTTTCGCTTGGCATATGTCGATCCCACCCATTTGCCCCTCGACACTTACGTTGGTGTTCAATACACCGCCCAGAGGCATGTCAGATATGGCTTCGAACATCTTTTTGACAGTCAGATCTGCGGAATTCTGCCAACCATTCACAGCTATATTGCCGTCTTTGGTGTCCAATCCGAGAATGATCTTACCGGGATGTCTGTCAGCAATATCACTTAACCAGTCTGGCTCTTTGATCGCTTTTGTTCCGACTATGATCCTATCTGCTCCGATCGATACGAGCTCATCAACGAGATCATCGGAACGGATACCGCCTCCGATCTCTGCAGGTACTCCGGATTCTTTGATGATCTTCTTGAAGACGGAGAGGTTATTCCCTTTTCCGAATGCACCGTCAAGATCGACGAGATGAAGATAGGGCGCACCTTTTTCCACCCAAGACATCGCCACTGCAAATGGATCGGAAAGCACAACCTCTTTTCTATCGGTGGCACCGCCTACAAGTTGGACGACGTTATGATCCAGAACATCCACGGCGGGGATGACGATCATAATACATCCTCCGCAAATGAAATGAAGTTCCTGATAACCTGTAATCCAGAATTCGCACTTTTCTCAGGGTGGAACTGTGTTCCGTAAACGTTCTTGGTCTGAAGAATGACGGGAATTCAATATTTTCATACTGAGTATTGCCGATGACACATTCCTTATCATCAGCTGAACAGTAGTATGAGTGGGCAAAATAGAATTTTCTGTCATCGATCCCATCCATGAGAGGGTCGGACGTTAGGACATCATTCCATCCCATGTGCGGTATCTTCTCTGTTTCCAGCTTCTTGACCCTTCCCTTGAATAAAGCCAGTCCGGGGGATCTCCCTTCTTCGCTGGAGCCGAATGTTATCTGGGCACCGATGCATATTCCAAGTGCCGGGATTCCCGATTCAAGACGATCTCTGATCTGGTCCCTGAATGGCAACAACTTCTCCATCGTCATATCGAATGCGCCTACACCGGGGAAGACCACGCATTTGGCGTCCAGCAGTTTGCTCACATCTTTAACGATCTCTACACTTGCTCCGTTCAATTCGAATGCCTTTCTCACCGAATGCAGATTACCTACGTCGTAGTCTGCAAGAGAGATTTTCAATCGGATTCCCCCAAGATCTTCTCGATTTTGGAGATCAACAGATTATTCATTTCTTCTGTTCCGACTGTTATTCGGACACAATTTTCTGTTCTTCTTTTGGTACCGAAATCCCTTATGAGTATCCCTTCCGCCTTAAGCTTGGAAGTCAGGAGAGAATGATCTATGGGGCTTTTCGCCAGTATAAAATTTGAATCTGATTCGAAGGTTTCAAAACTGCATCTTTTCAGACTTTTTTCAAGTCTGGGTCTTTCTCTTGTTATCATTTCTTTACTTCGTCTTATGAAGTCTTGATCCCTTACAGCGGCGAGCGCTGCACCTTCGCTGAGAGCGTTAAGGGAGTATGGGATCTTGACGGAATTCATCATGTCTGCAATTTCAAGATTTGATATTGCATATCCAACCCTCAGGGCTGCGAGTGCGTAGGCTTTTGAGAAGGTCCTTAGGACGATAAGGTTATCGAACTCATTGATCCTCGGTATCATGGATTTTTTTGAGTACTCGCCATAGGCCTCATCGACAATGACTATACCTTTAAAGCGGGAGATTATCTCTTCGATATCTTTCTCTCTGAAGGAATTTCCTGTGGGGTTGTTCGGTGTCGACAGGATGACTATTTTCCCTTCGGATCTGATGATCTCATCTACATTGAGTTGGAAATCATCGGTGAGATCCGATGATATCGATCTCCCGCCGTTCATCTCTGCGAAGTAATCGTACAGTGTGTACGAGGGGAACGGAACGATACAACTGTCCCCCCATTCCGTGAATGTCTTGAATGATATATCCAACATCTCATCGGATCCGCTGCCGACCACGAAATTATCTCTCTTCAAACCGTAAAGATCGGCAAGTCCGTCTCTTAACCTATCCGAGTATGTGTTAGGATAGCCGTTGAGGTCCACCTTCTGCTCTCTGAGGTATTTCTCTGCTGCAGGATTGGAACCCAATACGTTCGTGTTCGTATCCAATCGAAGTTCATTCCCTACGTCAGGGTTGTAGTATTTTTTGAAAGACCTCGTCGTGCTTCGCATGATGTCTCTCGAGACCATCAATCCACCAGCCTGTCAATGGACAAGGTAAGGATTCCTTTCGCACCCAACCTTTTCAGATCATTGACAACTTTGTACACGTCCTCGGATCTCACGACCGCGTGTACTGCTACCATGTCGTCGTTCCCTGCGATACTGAGGACGGTGGGCCCACCTATACCCGGAAGTATGTTTTCGACCCGGTTCAAAATCTTTATCGGTACGTCCGCCATGAGGTATTTTCTGTTCTCGGCAGACATAACGCTTTTTATCGAATCTACAACATCTGCAATTTCGGACTTCTTTGCAGAATATATTGCCTCGGAAGTGAATATCGCCGCCTGTGAATCCATTATCTTGCATACCCTCCTTTAGTCGGTTGGTCTTCAAAGTGGAACCCGTGGCGATCAGATCGGATATCATATCGGATATCCCGAGATAAGGCATTATCTCGGCGGCACCCGAGATCTCGATTATCGATACTTTTTTCTTCTTTGAACGGAAGAACTTGTTTGTGACATTGGGGAACGATGTGGCGATGCGTGCGCCGTCAGGTATATCGTCGAAACGATCTATGCCGGATGATTCGGGGGCCGCGATAGACAATCTGCAGATACCGAACTCGAGGTCCTTCAATTTCTTCAAGGTGTATCCCGACTCTGCGACCATATCCTCTCCGGTGATACCAATGTCTATAGCGCCGGAATCGATGAATGCAGGTATGTCCTGTGCACGGACGAACAGAACTTCGATATCCTGATCCTTGGCCTTGACATAGAGCTTTCTGCCCCAATCCTCTCCAAGGTCTATTCCCGATTTGGTCAGGAGCTCGATCGCTCTTTCGCTGAGTCTTCCTTTATTGGGAATGGCCATTCTGACTGTCATTTGTCTGTGCCTCGATTCGTCAATATAAAAAGGAAGTAGATAAGGTTTATTTCCGCAGGGCGGAATATCAAAGCATGCCCTTAGCTTTGAAAAGCTCGGCATTGAGTATGGAACCGCCTGCCCCTCCTCTGAGGGTATTGTGGGAGAGGACGAACATTTTGTAATATCCGTTTCCGGATCTTATCCTTCCTACGGTCGATGCCATCCCTTTTGCTCTGTGTGGAGTTCCGGCCAATGCATCGTATACGGGCTGAGGTCTGTTCTGTTCCTTCCTCACTATGACTGGTTGTTCGGGAGCGGAAGGCAGGTTGAGCCTCTGCGCTTCTCCGCGGAAACCGGAGAGTGTCTCGGAGAGTTCTTCCACTGAAGGAGAATCTCTCAGGTTGAGGACCAAGGATTCGAGATGTCCGTCTATGACCGGGACCCTTGCACAGTTTGCCATGACCTTGAACTTTGCAGGAATGAATCCTTCCTTTGAGTTGTACAATCCGAATATCTTTGCGAGTTCGATCTCCATCTTTTCCTCTTCTCCGCCGATGTAGGGGACGACATTCCCCACTGCATCCAAGGAAGGAACCCCGGGATATCCTGCACCCGACAGTGCTTGGTAGGTGGAGACGAAGACCTCGTTCAATCCATACTTTTTCTCAAGGGCGAACAAGGGCATCGAGATGCCGGTGGAGGAACAGTTAGCGTTCGTCACGATGTATCCTCCGTTGGAATAGGTAGGCTGATCTTTGACCGAATAGATGTGTTCCGGGTTGATCTCGGGTATGAGTATCGGGACATTGCGTGCCATCCTGTGGTATCCTGCATTTGTGAACACTGCTACACCGTTATCGGCCAACTCGGTCTCGGTCGGACCCGCCAGGTCGGAAGGTATCCCTGAGAAGGCGAGTTTCACTTTTTTCGAGATGACCTTAGGATCGAGGACCTCGATCTTGATGTCCGATACTTCGTCTGAGAATTCATGGTCCCTTACTTTCACAAAATCTCCGAATCTCCTTCCCTCAGATCTTTCTGAAGCATAAAGCCCCTCGATCCTGAAGTAGGGGTGATCCTCAAGCATCTGCACGAACCTCTGTCCGATAGGACCTGTAGCACCCAGCACGGCAACATCAATCTTACTCATATTGCACCTTCGTGGTCATGCGACATGCGGAGAAAGTATTATAAGTTGGCGGAATTCTCATCAAATAAATGTTTCTGTCTGTTCTTGGAGATCTTGAGGAGGACCTCCGCGATTATCCTGGCCTCGCCCTCTGAGAGACTCACTTCCTTGCAAAGTTCGGCATACCTTCCTATGACCTCTTCTTCCTTCGCTTTATCCCAATACTCCTGAGCAGATTCTTTCTTCGCTTTTGCAAGTTCGTCGCTGATCTCCATGCGGGTGGCGATGAGATCGATGATGTCCCGATCGATCGCTGCGATAAGTTCTCTCAATTCAGTTGTGTTTGGCAAGTGATTTCGCCCGATCGAGTATCGATTCAGCTCTATTAAATCTCTCTCACTGGCAGTTGCATTGGGAGATGTTCATGGTGATGGATAGAGTTTAAACACGGAAGACCATTATGGAGCATGGAAAGGATACGTGAGGCTTTCAGGGGATACCCTTCTCAGGAGAAGGTTGCCATGTTGATGCTCAGACACGGCATCAGGGTGGAGGATGGTCTGGCGTATAGTGGGAAGATCGAGCAGTCCGATGCTTCTTTGGCGAGAGCGGCAGGCGTCGATCGGAGAGTGGTCAGGTCGACGATCCAAAAGATAGAAAGGACGCCGAAATTACTTTCCATTTTTTCCAAACTTCAGTCCATGTTGTTGATGGCGAACGTGGCTCCGGAGATAGGGTGTACCACGTTGGAGGTGATACCAACGGATGCGACCATGCCGGGGATATTAGCGGATATCACCGATACGATCTACAGAAAAGGTCTCTCTGTGAGACAGGCGGTCGTTGATGACCCCGGAAACAGGATGGACTCCCATCTAATAATTGTGGTCGACGGTAGGATACCTCCGGAACTATTGCCGATGCTGAGGGATTGCAGGGGCGTAGGAAGCATAATACTGAGATGATGGCCCCTTCCGATGTGCTTTCATGCATCCCTTCTTATATCACGCGCGGATGGTATATATGGAAAAGGGCGCGTATACTACCCTCACTGTTATATACTAATAATTGCTACATAGAGCCAACATAAGACACAATGGTGTTTTGTGTGATGGGCCTTTGGCAACCCGAAAGGAATGCGCCGCGAAAGCGGAGAAAGGCGAGCGACAAAATCGTGGTACAGGATGGGAAAACAGGAACGGACACATTAGGACGGCGTGCCGTATCTGATGTGTCACGTTACGGTAGACCCTTTTTGTTCTGCGGGTCGTCCGCTGTCAGTCCACGGGTTGTAGAAGGTGTGAAGGGAGAAAAACGTGTCCTGCAGAGCCTTTGGCGATGTGAGGGCAGGGGATGATTCCAAATGAAAACAAAAAATGAAAATAAAAAAATGCTCCTCGCATTGGCCGTAGTGGCCGCTCTTGCAGCAATATCCTTTGCGGGTATTATTGTAAGTGAGTCCAGCGATGCAGCTGATCTCAATCACACACGTGAAATGGGAACTCAGGATACGCAGGACTTTATCAGCGGAGAAGGTATAGCGAGGTTCTACATACAAGAGAATGCCGCCGGAAGTGCTTTCGGCGGAGTGCACGTGACTATAGTCAGCGGTCAGACCTTCACTGGTGTGATCGAGGTCGGTATAGCGAAAGATGCATTAGGTACTGATTTTGTCTCTGTGGCATCGCTCGATGTTTCGAACATCGCTTCCACAAGGTTTACAATAGTCGCCTATTGGACTGCTGAGACCGGCGGAGTTGCAACAATACTCGTCGGTAACATGGATAGAGTGGGTGTAACTCTCCCTGCAGGCAACATAACCGTTAAAAGCGGATCTGCCGCACTCGGAGCGTTCCTGCCGTCCAGCAACTTCATCTCAGCATATGCTACCGCAATTTCCTCAGGATCGTACACAACGTATTACAGCATCATGAACACCATGGCGATGCCCTTTACCGGTGCAATCAGCTTTGGAGATGACGCTGTAATAACTGCAGAGTACATAGCGGGACCTATATTCGCTGCTGAAGGAAAGATATACGGTGGAACAGCTTATTATGCACCCACCGATGCTGACCTTTTGGCTGCAAGGGTTGCAGCCGGTACAGATGGAATACTTTCCATCAAAGGAGATGCCAGTGTAGGATTTGCTGACGATTTCGTTGCATTCTACAACTCAGCAATGGGTAGAGACATAGTTATCGGTTACAATACAGCGGCAGGCGGAACAGTTCTGTCTTCTACGAACCCGATTTTCTCTGTCGGTCAGGACATAAACTTCACAGTTGAAGCAGAGTCCAAGATCACGGTCGGAGATCAGACGGCAAACTATGCAGATGTGAAACTGTTGGTCGATGCAGTAGGTGCATCGGTTTCGGTGGCACGTGCAGTAGATGGCAACGGTAATGTGTTCGATGCAGTTGTTACTAATGAAGAGATAGAGTTCGTTGGACTCGATGTCACGAAGCAGTACAAAGTGTATGTCCAGGATGGCGCTGAATTCTATTATGGAACAATGTCCATAACAAGAGGAGCAGCCGGTGTTTGCACAGCATCTATCTCCCAGAATTTGGTTGGTAACGCTGTCTCTGCCGGTACATTCTCCATAAGCGGTACACCAACAACTGCTGCGACAGTGATCTCGTATACGAGTGGTCTCGATGTGGAGGACATACAGGTCTTTGCATCCGGCATAACGACAAAAGTCGATGCCAGTGCCAGGACGATCACCTTCAACGGGGATTTGACCACAGCAGTTGATGTCGTGATCCTGATGAGAGACGGATCAATAGTAAGGGCGTATAGCGGAGCTATTGACATCACAGCAGTCAGTGCAAATACAGTAGGTGGATACCTCATTGTCTCCCCCGCTGCTCAGACCTTGCCGGCTCCCGGTGAGATAAAAGTGGCACAGGCAGTGATGCAGACATCTGTAGCTACCCTTGAGATCTGTGGTGAAGCGACCATTGAAGGAGACGTCTTCGTTGCATTCGACAACGCTGACTATAACGGAGTTATAGCAACCGTCCCCGCCAGCACGATGATACGTGTCAACGGAATGATAACATACGAAGTAGCATACAACTCGTTTGCCAATGGAGCAAACATGGATGTCAATGTCATCATTGCAGCACACTACTTGATTCAGACCCCCTCAACAAAAACAACACACTATTACACTACACTTGAATACGCAGTCGAGAACGGAACCGGACGTATAACCATATACGGTGAGATTCTGATCTTGAGTGAAATCATACTCAAAAACGATACCGCAACCGCGGCTAACCCTGTCGATGTGTTCATCGCCCCATCGGGAAAGATAACTGTCGGAAAGGTAGCAGCTGGTGATGATCCCGCAGTCAGGGGAGACCTCCACGTTCCGGACAATGTGAAGATCACAGCGTCCAACTACGCTAACTTCAACGTTGTGTACGGAACAGTCGTCGATCTCGGCTCAGTGATGAAGACTCAGAACCGTGAGCCCTCCGCAGATGTCAGGATCGTAGGTACCTCAAACGTGATATACGCTGATGTATCAACCGGATTCAGCATTGTTGATAACGGACAGACAATCGAGCTTCTCAGAAATGCGGCTCTCGTTGTCGATGCGACACTGAAAGCAACCTGTATCTTCAAGGACATGGGCAAAGCGCTGACTGTTACAGATCTTGAATTGAACATCCTCGGTGAGGCCATAATCACAGGTAACCTGGCGATTCTTGGACCTGACGGAAGATTGAACATAACAGGCTCAGGTAAGGTCGGAGTGAACGGATCCGCAATGGAAGTAACCGGTGCGATAATGATCGGCGTCGGCGGAACATTGACCCTTGGAAGCACTGCTAACGCA
>JGI994J12354_10000751_pt1 | contig 32503 bp, 26 predicted proteins | sample IntmicLarv3ML3BL_FD_12354 | JGI IMG/M metagenome (IMG submission 12354) | reverse complement strand
ACAAGATAACCTTTGCTCTGCGCTATGGTATACAGCGTCATCATCCGAAGCCGAGGCGCGATATTGGCGGACGCCTGTGCGGTTATCTCCACATGCGCGGATATCTGCTCAGTCGCCGCGGTTTTTATGTCGCTGATATCCACCGTGATGCACTCTATGTCGTACTGCGCCGCAATCTCCTTCGCGTCGTCGATATCCTCGCCAAAGTTGCGCTTAGACTGGCACGGCATCATAACGCCGAGCACATTTTCGCACGCGCGGCGACATAGTATGCCAACGAGCACGCTGTCTTTGCCGCCGCTATTGCCGAATATTATGCCGCTCGCGTTGGCTTGCGCGAGTGCGGCTTGTATATATTGTACACGTTTTTCAAGTTCCTGTTGATAATCTCTCATTTTTCTCGTCCTTTCGATGTGTTTTTTCTTAATGATATTATACCACGTAATTATATTGTATAGCAATTTATTTTGTAAACAGGTTTAGCGCAAAGTTGCACACAAAAATGCGGAGCAACCCATTCGGTCGCTCCGCATTTTTTCGTATCATCAAACTGCCTAATTCGCATAAACTCCAACATCAACACCTGTATAATACGTCTTCAATATATCCACATACCCCATGCCTTCGCCCGCAAGATAGTTCGCGCCGTATTGGCTCATACCCACACCATGCCCTGTGCCTTTAACGTCTATAACAAGTTGTCCGTCCTGCTCGGTGAATACAGCATTGGTAGACTTAAGCCCAAACATGGTCCTAAACACGGTACCTTTGATTGTAACGCCGCCTGTGGTAACGCTTATAATCCCGCCCGCGTCGCTGCGTACGGTGTTTGCTATAACAGGCTCGCCCGTTTGCCACGCCGCTTCGGGGTATTTGCTCACAACAGTATTCTTAAAATCGTCGATACTAATCACATTCTGCGATATATACTTAGGCGATATCACATCGCCAACGCTTTCTACGCCAACCAAATACGGCACATCGCCGCCCCATACGTCCTTTGAGTTTTCGGTATGGCCGCTGCTTGTGGAATGAAATACCGCGTTCACAGGTTCGCCATTATACGTCATAATCACGCCGGCAGTATCGTTCACACAAGCTTCTATCTTGCTGCCGTAGTTGGTAACCCAATCTTCGCCCCAGCGGTCCATGATGTCTTGGCGCGACAGCCACGCCTTGCAGTGGTTCGGGTCTGTGCATGTAAGCGCGCCCTTGTGTTCCTCGGGTATACCGCTTTGCTCATACTCCTTCGCGCGCGCAAATATATAGCTGCGCGCCGCCACAGCCTGCGCTCTGAGCGCTTCGTTGTTAAAGCTTGCGGGCATCTCGCCTGCGACAACGCCATACAAATATTCGCCGAAATCCATCTCCACAACCTCATCTTGCGATGCGATATACGTGGTTATAGTTGGCATAGGTTCGGAGGGCTGCTCGTGTGCGAGCGAGGCTTCAGCTTTGGCGCGATCTACGCCCAGCGGCGGCGCTATAGATACAATCAGAAGCGGCACCAATAATATTAATGACACAAAAGCTGAAGTTAAAATTGTAAGTCTACGCATAATAACCATCCTTTCCTTAAACAGCATGTTTATCTTCTATAAATTGCGAAATATATTTTAAAGCGAGAAAAACTTATGCTAATCTTCATATAAAAGGTCGACAAAATAGAGCGATGCATTTTTTTAGAAAAATGCGTTTAGAGCGATAATTTTGTCGCTTCTTTTAATGAAGATTAGTATGATCGCCTATAAATACGTATCCGAGCGCTAATAATAGCGGGATATCTTGGTTTTCTTTGTCTTGCAAAAGCATTAGTATCATAAATACAATCAGTATATCGTCGAACTTAAACCTGCCTAATATATTGCCGTCTTTAAACAGCGAGCCTTTCAATATACCGTCGAACATACCGCCGATGTTTCGTCCGCCCAAAAGTCCGCCTTTGTGCGGAGCGTCATTGTCTTCGCGTAAATGTAATATTTCCGAGTCCTCCTTTTCAAGTATGGGACGCGGCTCATTTTTACTGCCTTCAAAATTGCCTTGGTGTGATTTCGTATGCTGAAACTGCTCTGCCTGCGACTTTTGCGACGGAAACCTCGGCGCCAACGCCTCCATGTCGTTGTATCTTGTAGTATATCTGCGATACATACGCCTCGCCTCCTAATCACATGCTAAATGCTTATTAAAAGCATCGCTTCAACTATCGCTCAAGGCGCGTTTTTCCTAAAAAACGCATCGCTCTGTTTCAGCGGCTTTTAATAGGCGTTTAGCACTATATTATATCTTTAAGCTCTCCCAGCATCGGCAAAAACTTCAAAAATCCCAACAGCTTAACCGCCTGATCCAAATTGCTGTGTCTGTGCGGCTGAAGGTATGGGCGCATAGCGCGGAGCAGGTTCACCCTTGGGTCGTCTTTGCTGCTTGCCTGCCGGTATGCGTTTGCCATCTTCATAATGCTGTCTATTGGCAAATCGCCAATACTCGAAAGCACACCGGAGATATCGCCGTCCAATATCGAACCGATATCGAATGACTCTTTTGAGCCGCCGCCCTCGCCCGAGTTATCTGTTTCCGCCGAATCATCAGTAAAGGCAGACAGCATAGAACCGATCTTTTCTCCGGCATCGGGTCCGGACAGGAGATCCCGGAGCATATCCATAGCACTGCTCATATCGTTCGCCATCTGATCTCTCGAATCTGTATGCGCTTTTGTTTGCCGCGCCGCAGATTCTATTCCTTTCTGTCACATATCATAGTAAGCCGTTATTTCTTCTTTGGCTTGCCATCCAGCCCAAGCCGGCTCGTTTTCTTTGCGTAATCGTTTATGTCTATGTTGCCCAAATCTATATTATTGACCTTTTTTTTAACCAATTCCGGGTCCAGTTTGTTAAACATATCCATAATCTTGTCTTTATCTACATTCTCAAACTGCTTTTTCAGCGCATCGGCCTGCCCGCTCTTTTGTATCTGCGAAAACAGGTCCATGCCTTTCTTAAGCTGGGCGGGATTGATAGATGAAAGTATCTTGCCCACCTTCGAAGAAGGGTCCTTTGTGTCCTTTTTTTGCGGCATAGTGCAAAGCCTCCTTAATCGTATCAAACTATCGATACCAATACTGTCATTGCACTTTCATTATATGCCGCTATGTTTGCGGTAATGCATGTCTATTTTCTCTGAAAAGGAAAATTCGTGTATTTTGAGTGCTTACAAACATCTTTTTCGACCAGGGTTAAACTGCTATATGGTGAAAAAAAAGGTATTGGCGGACAAAATCCACCAATACCTATTTAATCTTGTGTAAGCATACCGCTGCCCGATATGTGTATCATTTCGCCGCCGAAGACCGAGCTGCGCCGCAGTACATCTGTACCTAATTGCCGCGTGCAATAAACCGCGTCCGAGGGAGGTGCGGTTTCTGCATCAACCATATAGCCGGACGACACGCCGTTAACGTAAATCTGCGCAAACATAAAGTATATAGCTGAAACAACTATACAAACAGTTATAACATATGTAATCGCTTTTGCGACGGAACTTTTTCGCTTTTCTGCGAAACCTTGTGTGTTCAACATAGATGTCAACTCCCGCCTGCCTAAAGATGCATAAAACTTCTGATAATATATGATATATTAATATTTTTCCTAATTTATAATCGCGTAGATGAGTCCGGCAATAAAGATCAGAACAGCTGCACCCCATATAATTGCGAGCGATTTTTGCTTGTCTATTACAACCGCACGCGTAAGGTTAGACGCCGCTACGGCGAGCATAAACGCCGCATTCAATACCAATAAAGACGATTTATTGTCAGGGCTTTTCATCATCATAATACTAACTATTACAACGCCGATTGCCGCAAGTATACTGATTATCATTGTAATCGTTGAAAGACTTAAAAATTTCTTCAATTTTTCCGGGAAACTCATGTAAACTACCGCCTTTTCGCATTTTTTTGTTAAATATGTCTAAGTTCATCATGCTAATTATAACATTTATCGTATTAATTATAACATATAAAAAAAATATGTCAAGGTTTTGCCGACATTTTTCGCTTCAAATTAATTAGTATAATTTTTTTATAAATTTGTATTGAAGTTACAAGCAAAATAGGTTATACTAATACAGTCGTACTAAATCAGAAGCAATGCAACATTTGCGTATGGCAATTCCATACGGGGTTGTTCTGCGAAAGGATAGTTTGGTATGGCAGGATTTTGCATAGCAATGAGGATTCGGTCCTGTGCGATCTTGACGCGTGAATCTTGTCAGGCGGGGAACCGAGCAGCAATAAGCGATGCTTAAGATGTGTTACAGGCAAGCCGGGTCTGAGCTATGCATAATCCTGCCATAAAAAACTGTTCGCATTCGGCGAAAGCTGTTGTCTGACTAAGCTGCGACTTTTTTGCGATTAATACGATTAACAAATATTTATCATCTTCTTATATCTTCAATAAATGCAAAGGGCTGATTTTTATGGCATATCAAGCATTATACCGCAAATGGCGCCCGGCTACGTTCGACGATGTTGTCGGTCAGTCTCATGTTGTGGCTACCCTGAAAAACGAGATAATATCGGGCAAAACCGCCCATGCATACCTGTTTTGCGGCACACGCGGTACAGGCAAAACGACATGCGCAAAAATATTTGCCCGCGCTATAAACTGCACAAACCCTAAAAACGGCAATCCCTGCAACGAATGCGAAATATGCAAAGGTGTTGCCGACGGAAGCATACTTGATGTTACAGAAATCGATGCGGCTTCCAACAACGGTGTAGACAATATACGTGAAATACGCGACGAGGTTGCATACAGCGCTGCCCACGCGAAATATAAGATATACATAATAGACGAGGTGCATATGCTGTCGACAGGCGCGTTCAATGCGCTTTTGAAGACGCTTGAAGAGCCGCCGCCGCATGTTGTGTTTATCCTTGCCACAACAGAGGCGCACAAGCTTCCCGCCACGATAACGTCAAGGTGTCAGCGGTTCGATTTCAGGCGTATAAGCGTTAAAGATATGGTAATTCGGCTGAAAGAGATTACCACCGCCGAGGGCATAACCGCCGGTTCGGAGGCTTTGGAGCTTATCGCGCGTCTTGCAGACGGCGCTTTGCGCGATGCACTGAGCATACTCGATCAATGTGTGTCTGCCTCGGGCGATACCCTCACGGTGGACTCGGCGATGGCAATTTTGGGCGTTGCATCTGACCAAGTGTTAGACGATATTGTTACCGCTGTGGCAAACAGGGAAGCCGCCGCAGCATTGGCGAGCATCACCGCACTTTTGTCCGGCGGGGGCGATTTGCCAAACTTTATGGAATCGCTGATTATGCGGTTTAGAGATATCATGGTGTGCGCGGTTTCGAAATCTTCAGACAATCTGTTTGAATATTCGGCACATACGATAGATGCGATCAAAAAGCAATCGGCGATGTTTGCCGCCGAAGAAATGGCGTATATATTAAAGGTACTTTGCGATGCGACTGTGGAGGCGAAGTGGTCGAAAAACGCACGCACGATATATGAAATAGCTGTGATGCGTATATGCGACAACAGGCTTAGTGTGTCTGCCGATGCGCTTGCGGCAAGGGTTGCGAATCTTGAGCAGCAGCTGGCGCGCGGTGTGCAAACTGCGCAAAGCGCACAAAACGCACCTGCGCCGATGTATCAGCCGCCTGCTGAAAGTGCGGAGCCTGCTCCTATGGCTCAGCCGACGGAATTATACGACGGAGCGCCGTCGGACGACGATGCACCGCCGGATACCGACTTGCCGTGGGTTGAGGAAGAGCCGTTTAGCGAGCCTGTTAGTAATCCTGTTGCAGAGACGGCGCCCATTATTGAGCCGAAACCTGTTGTAATGCCTGTTGTAATAGAAGAAACACCTGTTGCAGAACCTGCTATTGAACCCAAAATAGATACAACACCTGTTGTTGAACCGAATATAGAAACAAAACCTGATGTGGAAGCAAAGCCTGCTGCGCCGCAGGTCGGAGTCGCAAATACGGCGAATCTTGCCGACGTTAAGGCTTGGAACGAGGTTTTGGTGCTGCTGAAAAAGAGCAGTATTGCGCTGTATGGGGCGTTGTCTGTTAAAAAGGCGAAGCTCACCGAAGCCAAGCTGTATTTGCCCAATGAGGCATACTTGAAAGCGATACTATCGGCGCTCAATCAGCCTCTTGCCGACGCGATAAAAACCGTTACAGGCAGAGATATTAACGTAAGCTTTGTGTCCGATGCTGAGCTGGACGAGATAAAAGACGGCGCTATCGCCGCAGCACCGACCAGAGCGGTAGCAGTGCCAATAGTGGTGGCGCCTCCAATAGCGGAAGCTCCACAGGAGATACAACAGGTATCGCCAATAGATATCGGCACACAAGAGCCGCCTATTCAGGAGGAGCCATACGCGGAGTTTGAAACATACTCGGCGGAGAGCCTTGCTGTTGAAGAGCCGTTCGATACGCCGGATTCTATAGATTCGGCGGAAACCGCAGATGCGGCAGAACCTGTAGACCCGATGGACGCGCTTTTCGATATTGAAGGATTAAGTATAGAGATAGAATAGAAAACATAAGCAGAAAGGATTGATAGATATGGCAAAAAGAGGCGGAGGTCCCCCAATGAGAGGCGGAATGCCCGGCGGCAATATGAACAGTATGATAAAACAAGCGCAAAAGATGCAAGAAGAGATGATGAGAGCGCAAGAAGAGCTTGAAGAAAAGACGATTACAGCATCGGCAGGCGGCGGCGCGGTTACTGTTGAGGTTTCCGGCAAAAAGCAGCTCGTTTCTGTTAAGATTTCCCCGGAGGCTGTGGACCCCGACGATGTGGAAACATTGGAGGATTTGATTTTGGTTGCGGTAAACGAAGGTATGCGCCAAATAGAAGAATTGAGCGAGAATACGATGGGCAAGCTAACCGGCGGTATGAGCATTCCGGGCTTGTTCTAATTTATCACATAAAGGATAGGTGTACTTATGCACGCACCGCCCATTGAAAGGCTGATAGAGCAGTTTGCAAAGCTGCCCGGTATCGGCAGAAAAACGGCTGAACGGCTGGCTTTTTATATGCTAAACACAACGATGGAGTCGGCAAGGCAGATGGCAGACGCAATTATAGATGCCAAGGAGCAGATTCACTTTTGCGAACAATGCCAAAACCTCACGAATATATCGCCATGCGCAATATGCGCAGATACGCGCCGCGACAACAGCATAATTTGCGTTGTGGAAACGCCAAAGGATGTTGCGGCTGTGGAGAAAATGCGCGAATACAAGGGCTATTACCACGTTTTGCACGGCGCGCTTTCGCCTATGGACGGCATTGGTCCGGACGAGCTTACGATAGCCGCGCTTCTTCGCAGGCTCCACGGCGCAGAGGTTGTGGAGATTATTATGGCGACAAACCCGAATATAGCGGGCGAAGCGACGGCGATGTATCTGTGCAAACTGCTGAAGCCGCTCGGCATAAAGATTACGCGTATCGCCCACGGTTTGCCTGTTGGCGGCGATTTAGAATACGCCGACGAGGTAACGCTGATGCGCGCCATAGAAGGCAGACGAGAGATGTGAACGGAGCCGTTACAACTGGAAGCTCCTATCACAGCAAACATAACATCAAGGACGGTAATTACTTATGAAGAATGATGAACTGATTAAAGACCAAGAACAGGTGGAATTTCCATCTGCAGATAAACAGCCAATAGATATACCCATAGCCGATGCATTAGAACTTATGTTTAACGACGACATATCGTCGGTCGGCGCGCGGCAAGGAGCGAAAGGCTCACGTCAAGGAGCCTTGGGAAAGGGCAGAAAGTCGAGAGGGAGTATGAAAAAGAAAAAAACCAAAGAAAAAGCAGGCAAAGGCACAATACTGATGATATGGATTATCATTTTGGCGATATGCGCTGTGGTTGCACATTTTTCTATCACCACAGCAACTGACTTCCGCTCCGGTCGTATGCAGTTGCCGTCTAAGGTTATAGTCGTTGCTTCCAACTCGTCCACCGCCGATATCGCAGAGCTGCTCGAACGCAATGGCATTATCGGCAACGCTTTCGCATTCAGGGTATCGTCGCGGCTAATGGGCTACGACGGCAAATATAATGCAGGCGAGTTTGAGATACAGCAAGGAAGCGGCTATAAGGCGATTATGGAGCAGCTAACCACCACAACAGGTATACAAAAGCTTACCCTTATCCGCGAAGGCGACACCTCCAAAGAGGCAGCCGATGCGATAGCTGCAAATACAAGCATTACAGCGGAGCAGTTCTTAGAAGCGGCAAACGGCGAGTATGACTTCGCGTTTTTGCCCAAAACACAGAGAAAAGACAGCCTCGAAGGCTACCTTTTCCCGGATACATACCACTTTACAGAAATGCATACAGCGGACGATATGGTAGAAACCATGCTGCGCCGTTTCGACGAAATATTTACCGACGAATACAAGATGCGCGCGAAAGAGCTTGGTATGAGCATCGACGAAGTAGTGATATTGGCGTCTATAATAGAAGCGGAAGTTGGTACAGATGCCGACCGTGCGAAGGTTTCGGGCGTGTTCCACAATCGGCTTAACAGCAACCCGCCTATGAAACTGCAATCGTGCGCAACAGTGAACTATGTACTCGGAGAATACAAAGAGGTTCTATCTGACGCGGATACACAGATAGATTCGCCGTATAATACGTATATTTGTAAAGGTCTGCCGATAGGTCCTATCTGCAATCCGGGCGAGGCGGCTATAAAAGCGGCGCTGTATCCTGAAATACACGATTATCTGTTTTTCCAGTCCGAAAAAGGAGAAACTTATTACACCAAGACAGGCGAGGAACACGAAAAGATGAAAAAAGAAATACAGGAATAAAGCGAACGTTGATATGTGCCGTGAAAGGATAGCCTTACAATGCCCGACGAACAAAATATTACGCACGACTATATAATCGATTTTATACGCGGCGCATTGCCCAAACACACAGGGATGCTTGCCGAGCTGGAAGCGTATGCGGAGCAAAACTCTGTACCTATTATACAGCCCGAGGTTGCGGCGCTTTTGGCGCTTATGTGTAAGATACATAATCCCGAAAAGGTGCTGGAGATTGGCACAGCGATAGGCTATTCCGCTATGCTGATGCTTAGCAATATGCCAAGCGGCGGCGTTGTAACAACCATAGAGCGCGACGCAAATATGGCGGCTATCGCCCGCACAAACTTCCAAATTGCAGCGGTGTTGGAGCGCATAGAGCTGCTGGAGGCGGATGCGGAGGTGTTGCTTCCGGAGCTTAGCGGGCAGTATGATATGATATTTTTAGATGCCGCAAAGGCGCATTACATACACTTTCTGCCGCATTGTATACGGCTGCTGCGCCCGGGCGGGCTGCTTGTAAGCGACAATATCCTCTACGGCGGCATGGTTGTAAACCGCGATCTGCTGATACGGCGCAAGATTACAATTGTGAAGCGGCTGCAAAAGTATATTTCCGCAATATGCACCGCACCTGAGCTTCAAAGCAGTATTTTGTCTGTAGGCGACGGCGTTTCGCTGTCATATAAACAAAAATAGGGGACGACATTTTGAACAATGTCGTCCCCTTTCCTTATCCTAACATTCATTCTTACCGATAAAGCTGCATAAACCTCATGAGTATAGCCGCCGATTCCGCTCTTGTTGCCTCGCCGTCGGGGCGAATTTCGTCGTAGCTGCCTTCTATCAATCCGGACGCAACCGCCCATACGATAGCGTCGGCTGCCCATGGCGAAACCTTGTCTGCGTCGATAAACGCATCTAGATTGCCCGATACCGCAGTGTCGTATTCCATATACTGCGCGAAGCTGTAGAACATCTGCGCAAGCTGTTCGCGAGTAATCGAGGCGTTCGGCGCAAATTCCGTGTCGCTGTATCCCGATACGATGCCGGATTCCGCCGCCCATGCAATGGCTTCGGAATACCATTCTTCCGCAGGTACATCCGCAAAACCGCTTCTGCCTATATATTCCTCGCCGGACATCCTGTAGAGAATTGTAACAAACATTGCGCGCGTCAGATTCGTTTGCGGCTCAAACGCGTCTTCACTCGTGCCATTCATCAAGCTGTTTTCATAAACGAATACCACCGCGTTATAGAACCAATCGCCGATATTTACGTCGCTAAAGCCTTTGTATGGTCTGAGTTCCTTGTCTTCTTTGTCGTCTATATCTTCCTTCTTGGCGAAACTCGCCGAAATACTGTGTGCCGTCAGTATGTTTTCGAAGGTATAGGTCGAAACAGCTCCAATGCTCGCACTGTCTACCAAAACATCGCTTATCTCATAGCCTTCGTTTGCTGTGATGGTGAAAGTAACTTTTGCGCCCTTTTCGACCTCAGCGCTCGTCGGCGAAATACTGCCGCCTTCGCCCGACTGCACTGTGATAGCATATTTTGTCGGCTTAATACTTCCGCCGCCACCGCCGCTGAATCCCGACGGAGGGTTCGGAGTTGGGGTCGGGCTTGGGCTTGGAGTCGGTTCGACGATAATCTCGGTAAACTCCGCTTCAACCGACACTGCTTGCGCAGGCATATTGAAGGTATACACCAATGTATCGGGCGAAACATCTTCTTTCAAGGTACCTTCGCTGAGTGTAAGCTCGCCTAGCTCATACCCATATTCAGGCGTAATTGTGAGCGCTATTTCCTCGCCTTCCTTTGCCTCGCTGTGAGATGAAGTAACATTGCCCGGCACTGTAATTGTATATAACGGATAGTATAAATCCTCTTCGGCAAGCGAAATATCGTCCGTGATATTTTTAACTGTTGCGGTAAACATACCATCATTTTCGGTTACAGAAACAACTTGGTCGTCATTTCCTGCATTCTCAATTGCGGCGGTAATTGTGGAAATATCTGTTCCAAAACCGCTGTTTGCCTTAAATGTCATTACAAGCGTGCCGCCCGAACGCACATCTTCGCTCGATGTGGCACTTGTCTCACCGTTATCCGCCGCTTCAATCGGTGTTCTGTATATGATTTCGGTGACGCCCATAGTTTCTGTCTGCGGAAGCGAAACTGTATGTTCCACAAGCGAGGTGAAATGCGCTCTTACGGTGATATTGCCCATCAGATGGTCAAGCTTGTAGATCGGATCAACAAACTGTACTCCGTCTGCCATAATCGTCGTTTTTTCTGTGGTGGTGGTGTCGCCTGTTGCAATAGTCCAGTGCGAAACCATCTTGCCCGCGCCGGGTTCTGCTGTAAACACAAGCTCACTGCCGCCGCCAAGGAGCGTATTGCTGCCAAACGGCACCGCATCTGCTGTTGCATAAAGGTTGTTCCCGATAGCATCGGCAGCTTCGTAGAATACCCTGTAGTTACTGCTTGCCTTTAAAATAACGGCGATATTAATGTCCTTTGAAATATCGCGAACCATATACTCCTTCGAGTTAATCGGTCCGCTTGCGTCGATACCCGTCCATTGCTCTATCATACTGCCGCCCGCAAGTGTTACATTAAACTTGATGCTTTCGCCCTTGTATACGGCAATACCGCCGATTGGCATCTCGGTTTGTTCGTCGCCGACAAGTTCGCCGTAGATATCGTATAGGGTATATGATATTTTTCCGCGCAGGGCGGGCATTGCGATTGCACTTGCGGTGTATTCCGTGTTTGCCGCAAACACCGCAACAACATCTTGATTTGCGCCCACAGCACCGATTATCAGCGTGTTTGAAGATTCTGTGCTTATTTCCGAATTCACCAGCCAATGGTCAAACACATATCCGCGTTCAGCCTTTGCGGTGAATACCGCCTTAGCTCCGCCGCCTACGTCTATATACGCGCTGTCTTGCACATCTGCACCATCTATTTTTGCAGTTACTGCGCCGTTTTCCGCGGAGGTGGTTATAGCATAATCGTTTTGTACGCTGTTAAGAGAAACGATCGTGTCTTGCGTAATTGTAAAGATAATAACGCCATTCTCATCAGGCGTATATTCTGTACCATTTACCATATATACCGCACTATCGGCAGGGCTATAGCCCGGTTTCGGCGAAACGGTAATAAGTGTGTCGCCATGGACAGCTGTGCCGCTCAAAATTTCGACATTCACAGCATTGCCAACATCATCTTTAGAGTCGTAGTGCGCCTGAATATCACCCTTAAGGGTAAGTGCATAAGTATCCCTTTCAAAGTATGCATACACCGTCAATGATATTGCTCCAACTTCAACTGCCAGTGTATTTGAGCCATCGGCGTTCGGTTTTCCTGCCGGATAGCTGTTTGCGCTGCTCGAGCCAACCAGCCACTCCTTGAAATGGTATCCTTCGGCAGGGATAGCGGTGAAAGTAAGCTCTGTCCCTGCGGTTACAATCGCTCCGGAGTTGAAAAACGGGTCACTGCAAGTAAGTGTGCCGCCTTGAACAGGTGAGCATACAGTGCTCAGCGTAAGCGAGGTTGGTTTAAATGTAGCAACAACAGAAACCGCTTGCGCCTGTGTTGTCAAGAGGAAGCGTGTGCCTCCAACTTGCGATTTTGCAGAACTGTCGGCAAATGTCGCAGTCCATGTATCTACTTCATAGCCTATGTTCGGCGTTGCATACAGCATAACCGATGTTCCCGAAACATACTGCGCTGTATCGCCGCTCACGTCGCTTATACCTGCAATGCCGACATTGCGTGTTCCGGATGTATCTGTATATGCCGCGGCTCTGATGTTCAGCCCATATGTAGCGCCTATTATGGTGTATGTGCCAGCGACAAATGTGAAGTTATAGTTTTGGTAAATATCCATATCTGTGTCTTCGCCTGCACACGGCATGACTTTATAATTGCCGGGGTCTGTGCTGTTTAGCAGTGGAATCTCATTACCTGCCGAATTTGTCGCCTTGTAGGTAAGCTTAATATCTTCAAGCGTATCGCCAACCGCGAGGTTTTCAGCGTTCATCAATACCGGCGTAGCGCTCACGTCGGCGGATGCGACATTAATACGGTCGGCAGCTGTAACAGTCGCATTGCGCCGTGTTACAACAAAATTTTGCTGTGCTACAAGCTCTTTTTCAAGCATGGAAGGCGCTTTGTAATATGCCTCTAACGTATAACTGCCAACAGGTGGCATACCGCTGCTTAGCGGGAAGTCTTGAGTAGTCGGCGCGCCTGTATCCGGGTCGGTACCCTTCAATACATAGGTAACGCCGCTGCTGATAGTGTTTTTCTCCGCTATTCCGTTCGAACCCTTGGTGATATTCGACAATTCCGGATTGATATTGTCGCCATAGGTAAAGCTTGTAACCGAATCGCCATCGTCGGTATCCAGGTTAAGGTCAAACGCCGAACCTTCGCCGACGATTACAATTTTTGTGACGGTATAAAGGTCTTTAAACACGCGGCTTCCGCTGTAATACGCGCTGACCTTATACACACCTGTTTTCAGCCCTGAAAGATCCATCTTCGCTTCCGAGAAATACCGTTCCTGACCGCCCAAATCCGCTGTTGAATTCGAGGCTGCGAGCGCCACTGTCTTGCTGCTGTTGTAATCTGTGCCTGTAACGGTAAAAATAACCGTACCTGTTGGTGCAGCGCTATGCCCCGTGTTTGCGGAAAACAGACGAATCGAGGCGTTTAGCTTATCTGCAGTAATTTTGGCATTAAAATCATTTTTATTGTCAGACATTGGCGTCCTCTTGCTGTATGCTGTGGCAAAACTGCCTGAATACGCTGAGATATGGTATTCCTGCGCGGCCGTTTCGTCGTAGTAAATCGCGTTTACACGGCACCTGTACAGCGCAACATCCGCTGTTCCGGCGTTTGAAATCGTAAGCGTTTTTGTCGCTTGCCCCGGTATATCTGTCCAGGTGTTCCCTATAAGTTTTTGCCACTGATAGCTGAGACCATTGTAGCTTTCCTCTTCCTTTACATCGGCTGCTGCAGTTCCCAATGCGTCCGGATACAGCGGCAACACTTCGCCCACAAGTCCGTTTATGGTGATATCGGGGTAGCCAACCTCTGTTTTTGTGCGGCAGTTCATAGGTTCGCTGTAAATGCTTGTGCCGGGTCTTGCGGCGGACACCGTCTGAATCTGGTATGTATAGTTTGTATATGGGCTTAGGTTTTTATCTGTATATTTAAAGTAATATCTGCCGTTTACAGGTCCTGATGCGGCAGTGAACGGCACAAATTCGAGTTCATAGCTGCCTGTGCCGTCCGGGAATTCGTAGTAGCGGTAAAGCTGGAATCCCGATACAAGCTTGTCGTAGCTCCATGTTAATGTGATTGAATCCGCTTTCGTTTCGCCCACATTTTGCTCAAAATCGTCCGGCAAGATGGGTGGTGCGGATATATCCGACACAATATAGTTAACTACAGGGAAGCTCTTGCCTGCGTTTGTATATTTATAGCAGAAGATTTTCCAGTTCATCGCGTAGTTATATGGCTTAGCCTCGATCGGCATATTTTGCATATCGCCGGAGAAGGAACTGCCTGTTGTGCTTACTTTAACAGTGCCGCACCCTGCGCCCGCACCTGCTATAACGCCGACTTTGGCGCCGCCCACTCCTGCGCCAACTTTTGTCTCAATATCAAGTGTGGCGGAATAAGCGTTAGACTTTTCTTCGCTCATAGCAATTTCTTGGCTTATACTTGAGCCGCCGTCTGTGCTGCTGTAGCCTACCGCGCTTGGGTCGCCATTATACGCGGCAATGATGTTATACCCGTTTGTACTGCTTGGATATGACGACGGATCGCCCACTGTATGAGTAAGAACGTTGTCCGCAATTGTTGGAAGTGCGCTGTAATCCTTCGCGATGGCTTCGTAGTCATCGAGCGACAACAGCTTCACAGTTGCTTCGTGCGGAATGTGGACCGTTGTTGCAACCTTTTCGTATCCGCCTGTGCCGTCGGGAACATAGGTTTCAAATTCGTAGATTTCAAGGGGGATGGAGTAAAACGCCAACATATCCTCGCCGGAAGCGGCGGTGTATGTAATCGTCTGATCAAGTGTGGAAGTTTTCTCTGTTTCCCATGTGAAACCTGCCGTAATAGCGTTTTCTGCTTCGAATGACGCCACAGTGACGCCGAATACTTTTACATCCTGCTCGAATGCAACATACGCCCCTGCTTTAATCGTTGCGCTTGTTGTGAATCCCGAGCTGCCGCCGCTGCTGCTGGCGTAGCTTGTGCTGGATTCCGCATAGTTGCCCGACAAATCATCGCGATTCAAAAGGTCTGCGAAATACGGTGGCGAAGCGATAACCGCAAGAACTTCGGGGTCGGAGTATGTATAGTAATGAGTTCCTGTGTAGTTCATATAGCTGGAGTCGTTGTCTGTATTCATTAGGCAGAGCGAGGTTGCAAAATCTGTCTGTGTGCGTGAGTTATAGCCCGTGGAGGCGTCCGCCGCAACCATAAACGCCTTGCCCTCTGTGAATTTTTCATATTCCACGAGAACGGGATTACTGCCTGTTTCTGTTCTGTAGCCCGTATGCTCCGAATACCACGTTTTTATTCCAAACAACTTGTTTAGCCAGTTTTTGTAATAGAATTTCCACTCATATACAGGAACACTTTGCGATGTGCTTACAGTGTACTCAACGTCATCCTTCTCAACCTTGCTCAGCGTCTGCTGCATAGTAATAACCGCCGCAGCGCCTGTTTGACCTGTTAAATCTCCGGCAACCGCGCTGTATTCCACATAATCGTCAAAGTCGGAAATTTTACCGCTTTCCTGCATCGCAGAAGTAACATCCCACGCTTCGCTGATTACTAAGTCGTTGTCTTTGAGGGAAATAATAAGGCTGTCGAAATACAGGCGGTCGCCGCCTTCGTCTGCAATGCCCTTGGTCATAACCGCCGCATTCGATACGCAAAGCGGCAGGGAATAGAATCTGTCTTCATCGCCGCTCGTCCGCAACGAATCTCCCCCGGGAATCGCCATTGCTTTGTGGACATATTTACCGTCCTCTTTTTCGAAAAGGTCGAAGTTCTTGTTTACGGCAGACGTAAATTCATTGCCGTTCCAGCTATACAGCGCAACATATCTGGTATATAGCTTGCCCGCCTGCAAATCTGTGTCGGACTGTCCGCACAGTATCAGCGTTTTTTGCCCTGAGCCTATTATATCGCCGAATGTGAATGCTCCGCGCACGATGTTTGAATTGCCGAAGCTAAGGCTGAATGCCTGGTTCTTTTGCAGCATCGAAGTGTCTTTTCCACCAAACATAACAACCGCCTTAGAGCCTGCGTTTTGAGTGGGACCGTAGTAATATCCCCATGTAGCCGCCAAATCGTCTATACCGTCTTGGTTGACATCGCCGCTTTCGAGCGAAACCATGTTTGACACAACGCCGCCCTCATTGAAGTTGTAGGTCCATGCCACTCTCCAGCTTCCCGCGTTGGAATAAGCATTGTTGGTGCCGTCGTTGCCAATATCACTGCTCCTAAGCTGTAGTGTATAGACAACGATGCGCGATTTGCCCGGCTCGGGAATATACACAGCAACATCGTCTATACCGTCGCCGTTCCAGTCGCCTGTTGCAACCTGAAGGTAGTTTTGCAGCTGATACGGATTTTCCACAAAATTTTCCACAGGGAGGTCGGGTCTGTCTTCGCTCATCAACTGCGGGTTTCCAATATCGCTTGTATCGGGAAGAAGCTCTATTGAATTATCGCCATAGCCGTTTTTTACGTCGCCGAACCTAAGGTATATACCGCCGTTTGCGCCGTACTTTTTGGTATAAACCATAGCTGTCTGCTCCGAAAGACCGTTTTTGTTGCCGTCGAAATTGCCCGAAGTAACAGCGGACAGCGCATAATCAAAGTCGTCGAATTCTACGGCAACCTTTTCTGCGCCCGCAAGATATCCCTTTTGCTTATACTTGATTCCGCCGTCGTTAAATTCCGAATCTGTAATCGCAGCATACTTTCCGGTTTTTGTAACCTTACCGTCTTGAAGAGATTTCGATACTCCCGAATTTATGATTTCCGATGTTGTTTTTGCGCCCCATGCTTCATGCCCATAAAGCGTTGATGTTAGGGATGTTTCCGTCTCTCTATCTTTGTCATAGTGTGCAGTCGCATTAACCGGAGTTTCCGATACCGGGATGTCCGTCCTCGACTCGTCATACTTCGGTATGTCTGACAATCCCAGCGTATAAAGCTCATACACCGGCGACACCTCAATCACATCGCGTCCGTATGGGTTATCCTTGCTGTGTTCGTTAAAACCCTGCGGCGGCGTGCTTGTGTCGATTCCCAATGCCGAAAGTGCGTCCATGTCTGCGATGTCTCCCGCCATCGCGACAGGTAACGGCATTGCAGGCAGCATCGCAATCAACATGCATACTGCAAGACATAAAGCTAAAAATTTCTTTTTCATAACTTACCTCCCCTTTTTGTGTGTGCCTAAGTTTATATATAAAGAAATCATAGAAAACAAAGTTCATCTATGACTCACCTACGTTACACCAATCATAACAAACAACCTGCAACAAATGCGATACAAAAATGCCCGGATTTTTTGGAAATCCGAGCATTGGCAAGTGCGATATGTAGTTTTATGGATACCAACGACTCTACAGCCTACAATATGGACGATTTAATATTTTATCAGATACATTATGTAGAGCTGAAAGGCTTAATTTATCAATTTTTCATGGATTTTGCAAGGCGATAAAATTTTTTTTATATATCTTCGAGTGCGCCAATTGAAAACTCTGTCCAGCTGTAGCAGCTCATATAATCGTGGCGATAGCTGTTGATTGCGTAAGGGTCGCCCTCCAAGAAACGGTACAGGTCGCAGTCGATTTGCGATGGGTCGATCGCAAGGCTGTTAAAGCGCTTGATCAAAATCTGCTCCACTCCCGCTTCCTTCAATGTATTGCGCAAACTTGTGACAATCGTGCGAAAATAGCTTTTTGTGCTTGCGGAGTTGTCTGCGTTTTCCCACAAGATTGCACACGCTTCGTTATTTGTTACACTTAATCCGCGGCGGTCTATCAGGTAGGCAAGCAATTCCTTTGCCCGCGACCGTCCGAAAGACAGCGGCTTCCCATCTACAAAGATATCGAAGCCGCCGAAGGTCTGCACGCGAATTTTTTTTGTAGAGTCGTCGGTCTTTCCGTAAAGGAAAGTGAGCTCCCGACGTATATCTTGGGCTGTTGCAGGTTTGAGCAAATACCCTGTAGCATGAAGCTTAAACGCATCCACCGCGTAATGGGCATGGCTTGTTACAAATATAATATGCATGTCGAGGTTAATGTTTTTCAGCTCTTTCGCAAGCGTAAGTCCGTTCGTACTGCCAAGTTCTATATCAATAAACGCAACATCTGTTGCATGCTCTTTTGCATGAGCCAACGCCTTGCTCGGCAGTGTAAACATCGATAGTTTGCAGTCGGGCGCGCTTGTGCGCAGTGCCTCGCCCAAATCTTCCAACGCCAGAGGTTCGTCGTCTATAACTAAAAAATTCATAACAAGTTCTATGCCTTTCCGATTTTGTATTATTTACTTTGGAATCGTAATTGTTGCAACTGTGCCAATACCGAGTGTACTCTTAATTACCAGTTCACCGCTGCATAAATCTGCCAATCGTTTCTGCACATTCGCTATACCAACATGAATCCGATCTTTGGGTTCTTCTTTGTTTGGCTGAAACCCCACACCGTCGTCGCTGATGGTTATAATATGCGCAAGCGGCGTTTCCGTTGTGCCGATTGTTATTGTGCCGCCTTCTTCTCGCCGCAGTACGCCATGGCGCACCGCGTTTTCAACAATTGGCTGCAAAGTAAGCGGAGGAATGGAAAAATCCGATACGCCGATGTCATACACTACTCGAAGTCTGTTTTGCATACGCTGCTGCTCTAAGCTTAAATATTTTTCTGTGTGCATTCTTTCCTGCTCGAAGGGAATTGGCGTTTTGCTGGTAAGTGCGTTCATATTTCCGCGCAAAAACAGAGAAAAGTCTAAGATTGCCTCCTTTGCCCGCTTAGGGTCGGAGCCGCAAAGATGGCGGATTGCCGTTAGTGTATTGTACAGGAAATGCGGCTGGATTTGGCTTAGTGTAATATCGATGCGCGCCTCTGCCAACTCTCTCTCCTGCTGTTCGGTTCGCAATTCGTGTGTAAATTGGATGTTGATAAACACCAGCAGCAGCGCAAACGTAATGCCTGTGTTCAGCGGCGCGGTTCCGTAGTTAAAAATCTGTATTATCTCGGCTGCAAGCGGAAGGATAATATGGCTGTATAAAAACAGCAAATCTCTTCGCCGCAAATAGCGGGCGTAACGTATTAATAAGAACACGCTTATCCCATAAATTAGAAACGGTATAATTTGCGACAGCCAAAACAAATGCCCTCGGACATAATAATTATCCGCACTTATCGTATAATACATGCCGTTCCAAAGCGACAGTATGCCAAACAAAACCTGAAATGCACATAGCCCAACTGCGGCATACCACAAACGCTTGCCAACACGCGCAACATCGGAAACGCTTTCTATAACGTATCCGACGAAAGCCAGCAATAGCGGACCGGAGCTGATATAATACAGCAAACTTGCCACCCACAGCAATGTGGAATAGATCGGTTGTGTAAGACCTTCGGTTGCCCATGTTACTGTGTCGCCCAAAAGCATGCCGATATTGAAAAGACACATCAGCGCGAGATATTGGCGCAGTCTGTCTTTTCGGCTTCTTCCGAAACACAGATACAGAAATAGAATCAGACATATAGCCATACTATATAAATCCAAGGTGATATTAACTTGCCGCATAACGTATCACTCCCGATGTTTTAGTTAATAAAGCTCTACCGGATTCAATGAAAGTTTGCCATTACCCGAAACAGAATATGTAAATAATTTTATCTCTTTGCCTTCGTACCACGACCGATTTCGAACATACTCAATAACATCACTGTCGAACCTGCGAGCAATAGCGCTCGCCCTAACCATTTGCATATCGCCATGAACCCTGTTGCGAATAAACCAGGACTCATATCCGATTAATTGCTGTAAAGATTCTTTTTTAAAGCGATCAAGCTTAACCTCTATTATATCGTATGATATTATTTGCGTTTGACTGTATGGATTGCTGAAAGACAAAAGAATATCCATTTCAGTTCCAAGATTTGTAGGCACATAACTTAGATAGTCCGAATAGTTTCCAAATATATCTTGAAAGTCCTTTTTCACAAAAGATTCTGCGAGAAGCGCCATTAAAGACGCCTCAAAACAAGGGTTCGATTCGTCGTTTACATGAACCTGTTGCATCAAATTCGCCGATTTTACCGGATGCGGCTCAAGTATAACATTTTTTTCAATATCAAACGGGTTAATTTTAAGATATTCCTGCAAAAGTATTTCGAATTCAACGTTTGAAATGGAGAACATTACGTTTGTGCCGCTCGCGCGATTCAAGGCGAAGGTCCAAACTTTTCCCGCGTTCCTTAAGTCGTAAATATCATTAAGTTTCAGCGGATTCTTAAAACTGAATTTTGTAACATCTATACGGCAGCGAAACGGATATTTCTTGTCTTCCCAAACTGGTGTATCATCATAAAACGGCTCTCCTACAGCTTTCCAAACGCCGCGCAGCTCTTTGCCGGGATTATTTTTGTTTTTCGGGTCTTTTGTGATATAGAAAAGCACATAATCCCCATCGTGTACCGCAGCCATCCTCGAAAGGATTGCATCATTAGTCGAATCCTCATGTGTTGAGTTTTCTTTTGCTTCAGGCAATCCAACAAGCCCTTTGCGAATGCAAATCTTATAGTTTTCTTCATTCAGCACAAAAATATGAGCAGGCATATAATGTCCCCCTGTTCTGTATTATTTCACGTCAACTTATGGATGCTATTATATAACATAGGCGCATGAAAATCAAGGACGGAAAATGATAAAACAAAATCCTATTGCCGAAAAAACATGAAAAATGGTGTTTAAAACACTTGATATTTTCAAACTACAGTTGTAATATATAAATGTGGAACCACAATTGTAGTTTATTATGGAGGTGCGTTATGGTAAAAAAAGCATTTGATATTACGGAAGCGGAACTTGAGGTTATGAAAGTTCTTTGGGCGAATGGTGAGCCGACATCTGCACAAGAGGTTTGCGATAAGCTTATCAACAAAGAATGGAAATACTCAACGATATCCACACTGCTGAGCCGGATGGTTGACAAAGGAGCCGCTGCATATGAAAAGCGCGGCAAGTTCTATTACTACTACCCAACAATCAAGGAGGAGGATTACAAAGAAGCGCAAACGAAAACGCTTGTGTCTAAATTGTATGACGGCTCTGTGAAAAAATTGGCGGTGTCTTTGTTTGAAACGGGCGATATGTCTGCGGAGGATATTGAGGAAATCCGGAAGATGTTTAACCTATAGGAGGGTGAATTATGCTGAACGAGATATTCAAATCAATACTCCTTACATCAATAGTCGGAAGTGTTTTGGCGGCGGCATTGCTGCTGCTGAAACCGATTACAAAGCGCTGGTTCGGCTCTAAGTGGCAATACTATATTTGGATGATGATATTGGTTGTCCATGAAATCCGAAAGAACTCAACCATTATGATTTGTGATGAGATAGGCACAAAAAAGATAATTACTCGCAAAACAAAAATGATTGACGCGCCGCTTATGATAGGATTTTTTAAGACGACATATTGTTATACCGCCGACGTATGAGTATGTGCAAATAAACGGCGATACAGTAATCCTGGGCGACGGCGTGAATTTTATTGAGGCAGATTACGAAAAAACGCCTTGCGAAATCAAAGAAGCGGCTGACTTTGCAAAGGGCTGTCCGGAAGCGATAGAGCTGTTGGTGAAGGGGATTATAAACGGCGACGAAAACGGAAATTTGCGGTTGTTTGCACCTATAACAAGGGCAGAAGTTGTTGCAATGATTGCCAGAGCGGAAGGCTGGAGTGTGGACAGTGATGCTCGAAACGTATTTTCGGACACTGAAAACCATTGGTCGAAAGCATATGTTTCAAAGGCGGTGGGGAGAGGGATTATCAGCGGCTATGGAGACAGTATGTTTATGCCAGACGCATACCTTCGAATAGACGAGGCGTGGCTTATTATATTTAGGTTGTTTGGCGCATCGGAAGAATTTATCAATGAAAACTCGCCCGGAATTGAAGGGATGAGGATTGTGAACAATCATCTGTTCCACGCAAAAATATTGCCAACAGGCAGCGTTGGCTCCGTACAGAATGCCGTAAAAGATTATGTTGTACGGATGCTTTATAACTATATGCACACTGATGCCACAATGGAAGATTTGTATGCGAAAAACGATGTTTTGGTTGAACAATCTTTAGATTAAACGCAAAGCGCAATTTTTTACGTTTGCTCAATACTGTAATACACTGCCTCCAATATGCATATAAATAACCAGATATTGCATATTGGAGGTAGAAGTTTGAAAGGCTACATAGAGGAGCGTGCAATCGAGTTTGCGAACTACATTATAGAGAATAATGCCACTGTGCGGAAGACGGCCAGGCATTTTAATATATCGAAGAGTACCGTACATATGGTAGTTGCTTAATAGAAAGATTGATTGTACGAGTGAGGTAGGGTGAGAAAAAAGGGCGCAGGTATATCCGCAGACAACTGATTTTTTCTTTGGCATCGGTCTGACCTCCGGCATTTGTCGGGGGTTTTTACTATAGTTTTAATAAAATTTCTAAATAATTCATTAAAATGTTGCCTATCCGTCTTTATTGCAAAACTTTACGACATCCATAATATGGTCGTCGTATATAGTGTAGCGTTAATGCAAATACTTATAAATAAAGAACTGATTGAAAGAAAACATATCAGATTTTTGCTGAAGACAAAATATTTTTCATATATGAACGAAATGGAGATATTGATAATGATACGAAATGCCAGAATACAGATTTTAGTCCTGTCGTTGTCTGCGGTTATGCTAGTTTGCTTGATTCCCGACATGGATTTACCGGCTGAAAATATGAATTATATTGCTGTAAATAGCGTAATAACAACAAATTATGATATAACTGATGTGATAACAGACGGGAACTATGATATAACCGCAAGCGGGAATGTTTACGGAGTGACGGGCGATGTCACAGGCTCTATAACTATAGCCGAAAACGTTTCAACCGTGCTTGTGCTGGATGGTACTGTGCGTGTAAGCGACACATCGCCGCTGCAGCTGAAGGCAGGCTCAACCGTAACGCTTATTTTGGCGGACGGCACGACGAATGCCTTCACTTGCAATAGCCTTTCTACAGCGCACTCTGCGATAGGAGCAGGGATTCATGTTCCGCCGACTGCAACGCTAATCATCAAAGGGCAGCAAGATAATTCAGGTGAGTTGATAGCAATTGGAGGGACATATAGTGCAGGAATTGGCGGCGGTCCTAATGAAAACTGCGGAGATATTGTGATAGAAGGCGGGCGAATTACAGCAACGGCACGCATCTTCGGCAATGCGAGCCACGGAACCGCAACAGGAAATGCGGCAGGAATCGGCAGCGGCGGCGGCCGTACAGGTGCTATTCGCGCTAATACCGGCACTATAACCATCTGCGGAGATGCGAATGTTACAGCTATAAGCGAAGGTCGTGGTGCGGGGATTGGCGGCGGCGGAAGCAACGAGAGTACCGCCGGTTCAAATGGAACAATAAATATTTACGATAATGCAATAGTTACAGCTTCCGGCGCAGGAAACGGCGCAGGAATTGGCGGCGGCGGCAGTGTAAGCGGTTCTGCCGGCGGCGGCGGAGTAATCGTCATTAGCGGAAACCCAACAATTACGGCAAGCTCGATTGGTCCGGGTGCTAAGGAGGGGGGCGGAATTGGAAGTAAAGGCACAATTACGATAACCGGCGGTAATGTATATACAGCACAAGCATCCGAGGTAACAAACGGGTTTGGAGATGTTCTGGAGATGATTCCGCTGGTCGAAGATGCACGCCCTCCGTACACAATGCTAAGATACACCGTGCAGAGTTCGTCCGGTGTTTATTATATATACACAGCAACAACTAACGCCGCAAACGAGGCGTATCTATGGATGCCGAGGGGCAGTGTGTTTCGCTCCTTAACATTAGAAGCATACGACAACGCAACTAATGAGCCGATTAGAAAAAGCTCGGAATTATCTGAGGCGATAACATATACGAGCGAGCTTCGGCTGCTGAATGAAAACTATAATTATTTTAAAGATATCATAGTTCTGAGCGACTTGGTGGAAGCTTCAAATCCGGGCGAATACAGTCTTATTTTACCAAGTGATATTATATTTGTTGTGAAAGAAGAGGAAAACATTGTTAAAATATACTACAATCAGAATCGGGTTGAGATTGACATTATACCGATAGAAGCTCGTATCGACAGCCAGACAGGTCCTCTTATACTGAGATATGCAATTCCGGCGGCACGAAATGAAAACATGACATTAGAAGAAAGGCACATGCCAAATTTGAGCTATCTGGGTTTTCGCCAAGACGACCTGACCAAAAGTAAGGTGTCTGCAACGCAGGGAGTGGCAGACGACAGCATTATTTTTGTTTATATCGATGAACGCCCACCAACAAGTTCACCAAGCGGCGGAAACGGCGGTTCTGTATCTGCAGCAAATTTGACTATTTTGTGTGTTGATGAAAATGGTGAGGCAATTTATGTTCAGCCTCTTGCTTCACTCGTTGTCGGACGATTAGAGACAATAAATGCTCCCGCACTTCAAGGCTATTCGTTGTCGGAAGACGAATCCACAAAAAGAGAAATTACAATCGCATCAGGCAATAATGAGGTAATATTCAGATATACTAAACTCGTGAAAATTGATGAACCCAAAATGCTGACTGCACAATTGCTCATTTTGTGCGTTGATGAAGCAGGTGAAAGAATCTATGTTCAGCCCATAACTTCGCTTGTTGCAGGCGCTTTAGAGTCGATAAACGCCCCCGAGCTTCAAGGCTATTCGTTGGCAGAGGGAGAAACTCCCAATAGAGAGATTACAATCACATCAGGCAATAATGAGGTAATATTCAGATATACTAAGCTTGAGAAAGTTGACGAACCACAACCGCCGCCCGCGCAATTGATTATTTCTTGTGTTGATGAAACCGGCGAAAAGATTTGTGTGCAGCCTATAACTTCGCTTGTTGTTGGCAATTTAGAAACAATAAAAGCCCCGGAACTTCAAGAATACTCGTTGGCAGAGGACGAAACGCCGGTCCAAACACTTGTGGTAGAATCGGGTAATAATGAGGTAATATTCAAGTATGATAAACCTGCGTTAACTGAAGAAAGCAATAAAACTCCTTGGATATTTATTCTGGTTGTACTCATTTGCAGCGTTTGCATTATGGTTTTTGTCGGATTTCGCAGGAGAAAAAGAGGCGCGTAAAACGACGCTGATTTGATAAAACAGCATATTTGTGGGGTGCATAATTTAGCTGACAATCATTCGCACTAAATTATGCACCCCATTTATCAATTAGTTGTTTTCCTATCACTGTACTACACTACATCCAACACGCATATAAATAACTAGACACTGCATATTGGAGGTAGAAGCATGAAAGGCTACATAGAGGAGCGTGCAATCGAATTTGCGAATTACATTATAGAGAATAATGCGACCGTGCGAAAGACGGCCAGGCATTTTAATATATCCAAGAGTACCGTACATAAAGATGTATCTGAGCGTCTGCTAAAGCTTAACCGTCCGCTTGCGGCGGAGGCAAAAAAAGTGCTGGACGAAAACAAGGCACAGCGCCATATACGCGGAGGCATGGCAACAAAAGAGAAGTATTGTGTTTTGAAGAAACACGATAGAGCTTAAAGAAACACGCTGATAACATTTTGTTATAATCCTGTAACACAGCAATCCTTGACACCGTGCGCTGGAGATGGTAAAATTATGTTATATACATTGCGTATATCCAACAGTATTTTGCGAAAGGATAAAATATCATGACAAAAAAAGTTACAGCAATCGCATTAATATTTATATTATCGCTCACAATCGCATCAATAGCGATGTCCGCCGAGTTTATCCCGCCAACAATCACGTTAAATGGCGCAACGCTTAAAACCGATGTGGCGCCTACAATCATCAACGACCGCACAATGGTGCCGCTCAGAGCGATAAGCGAAGCCACAGGCGCGGATGTCTACTGGATTGAAAGCGAGCGTATCGTTATAATCGTGAAAAACGAAACCAAAATACTGATGCAGATCGGCAAGGCGGAGATGTATAAAGCTGATTCAGACCCTGCCGCCGGAGCGAAGGGATTCTTTGTTGCGCTGGGCAATGCTCACGGCGAGACTGCGCTGCTGGATGTGCCGCCAACCATAATCCAAGACCGCACAATGCTGCCGCTGCGCGCGCTTTGCGAAGCGTTGGGGCTGGGTGTGGACTGGGACGAGAAAACCCGCGCGGTTATACTCACATGCGATGAAGCTGTTATCAATAACAAAAACACCGACAAGACAATCTATTTCGAGCTTGCAGATATGTTCGACAACAAGCAATGAGTGCTATAAAATATGCCTAAGTTCGCCAATTGTGCAGTGAATGGCGAACTTAGGCTTTTATTTTTATATATAGCATGTAAAGATTCGTATAATTGTATTGACTTTAGCCGCATTTTGCAATACTATTAAAGTGGATATATATTAATTTGGCACAAGGAGCGCGGATATGGGCGAAAAACTGATTATAGTAGACGGCAACAGCATTATCAACCGAGCGTTTTACGGCATACGCGCGCTGTCTAACAAAGAAAATATACCTACAAACGCGGTATTCGGCTTTTTGAATATCCTGCTCAAACATATAGAGGAGCAAGCTCCAAGCCACCTATGCGTTGCGTTCGACGTACACGCGCCCACATTTCGACACAAGCAGTTTGCCGAATATAAAGCGCACCGCAAACCGATGCCCGACGACCTTCGCCCGCAGATACCACTGCTCAAAGAGGTGCTTGAGGTTATGAATATATGCATACTCGAAAAGCCCGGCTACGAAGCGGACGATATCATCGGCACTGTGGCGAAGGTATGCGAAAATAGTGGTACGGAATGCATCATCATCACAGGCGACAAAGACGACCTGCAGCTTGCGACAGAACGCACCAAGGTGTTTTTGACGATTACGGCAAAAGGCGTTACAACCACCGACACCTACGATGCGGACGCTGTAATGGCGAAATACGGCGTTACCCCGGAGCAGTTTATAGACGTAAAGGCGCTGATGGGCGATGCTTCAGACAATATCCCCGGTGTTGCGGGCATCGGCGAAAAGACGGCGCTGGCTTTGATTGCGCAAAACAAGAGTATAGAGAGTATATACAATGACATAGAAAACTGCGGCGCAAAGGGGGCGGCGCTGCAAAAGCTTAAAGACGGCAAGGATATGGCGTTTTTGAGCAAGGAACTCGCCACGATCGATACAAACGTACCGCTGGAGTTTTCGGTTGAGGACGCGCTGTTTGTACCATATAATAACGCGGCGCTGTTTGAGATGTTTACCAAGCTGGAGTTTAAGAGCTTTATCAAAAAGCTAAACCTATTGCCCGATTCGGCGGCGGAGGGTGCGGTTGCATCAGGCGAAGATATCATGAAAGACAAGAAATATGAGTGTATAGACAGCCTTGACGCGCTAAAAACCCTTGCCGAGCGCATTGAACAGGCGAAAGCCGTAACATACCGCCTATATATGCAAGGCGGGCAGATAACCGGCGCGGTGTTTGCTGTTTCAGACGATTTTGCTTCTGAATCGTTAGACGATTTTGCTTCTGAATCGTTAGACGATTTTGCTTCTGAATCGTCTTGCTATGCGGCGTTTGTGCCAATCGGCTTCAATATCGGCATATCCGCATTTATGAGTGCTGTAGGCAACATATTTGCAGACGAAAACGTCAAAAAGACAGGGCATGATGTGAAAGCCGATATCGTGTATCTCAGCAAATACAACATCGACTTTGCAGGGCTTGTGTTCGACACCGCGATCGGCGCATATATACTCGACCCTGCGCGCTCGAAGTATGCGCTGGCGGAGCTAAGCGCAGATATGCTCGGAATACGGCTGGGCGGCGCAAACCTCGGCAAAGCGGAGATTAGTATGGACGATTTAGACGGAAGCGCAGATACAGAGCCTGCGTGTGCGGAAGCATTTTGTATTGATGTTTTAAAAGAATATATTTGCGAAAGACTAAAAGAAAACGACCAGGAATATCTATATTATAATGTGGAACTGCCGCTTATACATGTGCTTGCCGATATGCAGATATACGGTATGGCTGTCGACAAACCGCAGCTGGAGCGGTTCAACGCCGAGCTTGGCGAACGTATGGGGCAGCTTACAGAGCAGATTCACAGCATTGTGGGGTATGAGTTTAATGTGAACTCCACAAAACAGCTGGGCGAGGCGTTGTTCGTGACGCTGGAGCTGCCGGTTGTGAAAAAGACAAAAACGGGATTCTCCACCGACGCGGAGGTGCTGGAAAAACTAAAGGGCAAACACGAGATTATAGAATTGCTGATAGAATACCGCCTAATCAGCAAGCTTAAAAGCACATATGGCGACGGCTTGCTTGCGGTAATCAATCCGCAAACGGGGCGCATACACTCCGGCTTCAATCAAACTGTGACTGTGACAGGGCGCATCAGCTCCACAGAGCCGAATATGCAAAATATCCCTGTGCGGCACGAGCTGGGCAGAGAAATACGCAAGATGTTTATAGCCGGCGGCGATGATTGGTGTCTTGTAGACGCAGATTATTCCCAAATCGAACTGCGTGTGCTTGCGTCGATAGCCGATGATGCCGTTATGAAGCAGGCGTTTTCAGATAATACAGATATCCACGCTGTTACTGCGTCGCAGGTGCTGGGCGTCCCGCTCAGCGAGGTTACAGCGCAGCAGCGGAGTAATGCCAAGGCGGTGAATTTCGGCATTGTATACGGTATTGGCGAATACAGCCTGTCGCAGGATTTGGGCATCCCTATAGGCGAGGCAAAACGCTATATAAGCGAGTACTTGGAGCATTACAGCGGCGTGCGCGCGTATATGGCGAGCATCAAAGAAGCCGCGGCGAAGGATGGGTTTGTAAGCACACTTTTGGGCAGACGCAGGTATATCCCCGAGATACGCTCGTCTAACTTCCAAACAAGGGCGTTTGGCGAACGTGTGGCGCTGAACACACCCATACAGGGAAGCGCCGCCGATATCATAAAGCTTGCGATGGTGCGTGTGTCGCAAAGGCTGAAGGCGGAAGGATTGCGCTCAAAGTTGATATTGCAGGTACATGATGAATTGATAGTAGAGGCGCACAAAGACGAATTAGAGGCGGTGTGTCAGCTTTTGCGCCACGAGATGGAGCATGCAATGGAGCTGGATGTGCCGCTTGTAGCAGAAGAGAAATGCGGCAAGAGTTGGTATGACACGAAGTAAGAATTGGGTGTAGGGGCGACCCCGTGAGATGGTCGCCCGTGGACGGAGCAAATATATAGTTTTAGCGTAAATTCCCTCCTACACGGAAACGAAAGGAATGATTTTAATGTTGATAATAGGACTAACAGGGCCAAGCGGCGGCGGAAAAACGACTGTCGCGAATTTGATGGCATACGAAGGCATATACGTTGTAGACGCCGATATTGTGGCGCGCGCGGTTGTGGAGCCGGGCAAGCCTGCGCTGGCGGAGATTGTGGAGGCGTACGGCGCGGATATACTGCGCGCAGACGGCACGCTCAACCGCAAAAAGCTCGCAGGCATTGTGTTTAACGACCCGCAAAAGCTCACATTGCTCAACAGCATAACCCACAAGTATATATCCGAGCAGGTAAAGCGCGATATCGCCGAGATGGGCGAGGATATATCTGTTATAGACGCGGCTGCGCTTGCAGAGAGCAAGCTTTCGGATATATGCGACTACGTAATTGCCGTTGTGGCAGATGAGGATGTGCAGATACAGCGTATTATGGAGCGCGACGAGCTTACCGAGCAGGAGGCAAAGGCGCGTATTGGCGCGCAAAGGCGGCGCGAGCAGTATATAGCGGACGCGGATTTTGTTATAGACAATTCGGGCGACGAAGCGGTTGAAATTTTGCTGGACGATATTTTGCGCCGAATAGGAGGTCGTATACACAGTGAAAGGTAGAGGTACGTTTATCGCATTCCTCACCATTGTTATTGCTGTTGCACTGCTGTGGACTCCGCTGAGCAATTATATTTCGCGTGCGATGTATCCGCTTAAATACGAAGATATCATACTCAAGTACGCAAATGAATACGATGTGGACCCTTATACTATCGCGGCGCTGATCAAGGCCGAGAGCGGATTCGACGCAGACGCGCATTCGCACAAAGACGCGCGCGGGCTTATGCAGGTTACAGGCGCCACAGCGCAATGGGTGGCAGAGGAACTGAAAATAGACTATTCCTTTGATATGCTCACAGACCCGGAGCTGAATATTCGTATAGGCACATGGTACTTAGACCATCTTCTGGAGATGTATAACTGCGACCTGAGCCTGGCTTTGTGCGCCTACAACGCAGGCTGCGGCAATGTCGATAAATGGCTCGCCAATCCGGCATACGCATCGGGCGGCAAGCTTCATACCATCCCGTTTCCCGAAACAGAGAAGTATTTGAATAACACACTGGATTATGTTGAAAAATACCGGAAGCTGTATCCGGATTTTTATAGATAAAGGAATTTTACGAAATTTATAAAGGAGAATCAATTATGATTTACAAACCCTACGGAAAACTCGGCTTCGATATCAGCGCGATCGCGTTCGGCGGTATGCGTTTTGATATCGGCACAGACGGCAATATTGAAAAAAACGCCGAAATCGTGCATTATGCCTTCGACAAGGGCATTACATACTTCGACACCGCGCCCGGCTATTGCGAAGACTACAGTGAAAAGATATATGGCGCGGCGTTTAAGAGCATGAAGCGCAGTGACTTTGTGGTTTCCACAAAATGCGGGCTTTGGAACGCGGCAAACGCCGACGAGGCGGTTGAGCGTATTAAAAAATCGCTGGACTTTATGAATCTGGAATATATAGACATATACAACCTTTGGTGTCTTAAAAATATGGACGAGTATGCCGCTTTTATGAAGAAGGACGGCATATATGAGGGCGTTCTTAGAGCGAAGGAGCAGGGGCTTATAAAGAATATCAGTCTGACAGCGCATATGAGCGGTGAGGATGTGGCGAAAATGGCGCAGACAGAGCTGTTTGAGGGCATTACGCTGGGCTACAACGCGCTGAACTTCGCATACCGCCAAGACGGTGTGGACGTTTGTATCGATAAGAATATGGCAGTTGTTACCATGAATCCGCTGGGCGGCGGCATCATACCGCAAAAGGCGGAGCGTTTCGGGTTTATCAACAGCGGAAGCGGCGATTCTGTGGTTGTTGCGGCGCTGAAGTTTATCATAGCGCAAAGGGGCATCACAGCGGCGTTGGTGGGCTTCAACAACACAGCGGAGATCGACGAAGCGGTGCTTGCTACCGAAAACTTGTATGAGATGACGCCGGAATTGCTGGCGGAAAAACGCAGTCATCTGCAAAACGGCATGAACGCGCTGTGTACCGGATGCGGCTACTGCGACGAATGCCCGACAGGCGTGAAAATCCCCGAGCTGATGGATTCATACAACCAGTATATTTTGATGGACGACAAGCAGGAGATATTCAACCGTATGAAGTTCCACTGGGATTTCGACAGTTCCAATGCGCATAAATGCATACAGTGCGGGCAGTGCGAGCCGCTTTGCACACAGAAACTGCCGATTATGGAGCGGATTCAGGAGATTATAGCGTTTGAGGCGAAATAGCATGGAGATCCACCCCTACAATACATAAACAACGAAAGGAAACCAACACCATGAACTTTCCAACCAAATTCATAGCCGCAACGGAGCGGTATTGCACATTATTCAAACATTATCCCGCGCCATACTTGCGCAAAAGCTTCATGCTTCCAAAGACAGACGGCGCAAGCCTTATCATCTGCGGACTCGGATTCTATAAACTATACATAAACGGCACAGATATCACCAAGGGGCATATGTCGTCGTATATCAGCAATCCCGACCATCTTGTGTATTACGACAGCTACGATGTGTCGCAGTATCTTACCGAGGGTGAGAATGCTATCGGCGTAATACTGGGCAATGGGATGCAAAATCCGCTTGGCGGCGCTGTTTGGGATTTCGACAAAGCGTCGTGGCGCGGTGTGCCGAAGCTGGCGCTGGAGATGAACGTTCAATGCGCCGACGGCAGCAATATAACGCTTACAGCCGACGAAAGCTTCAAGGTTTGCGCGTCACCAATCACGTTTGACGATATGCGCTGCGGCGAGTTTTACGACGCGAGAGCCGAGATAGCGGGCTGGAATGCGCCCGGATTCAACGACAGCGGTTGGACAAACGCGCTTTCGACCGAAACGCCGAAGGGCGAACCGCGCTTTTGCGAAGTCGGCGTGATTGCGACAACGCACAAGCTTGCGCCAGTGAATATCACAGAATACGACGGC
>JGI994J12354_10000750_pt1 | contig 32540 bp, 26 predicted proteins | sample IntmicLarv3ML3BL_FD_12354 | JGI IMG/M metagenome (IMG submission 12354) | reverse complement strand
TTATTAGCAGGGCGGGAGTGTTCCGCTCCCGCTCCAAAGTAAATCTGTTGAAGAAAATATATATTTATGAGGAGTGCAGTCATGGAAATCGGGAGAGAATATTTATTATTGTTTAACGCGGTTACAGATGTTATCGACGGATTGGAAGCAGCGATGGAGCAGTTGGGCTACGCTATCAACACGCTGAAAGACGCACAATGTCAGGCAGAAGAAATTTATATCAACGCGAAAGAAAAAGATTACGATGAAGAAAAAGAAGATACATCAGAGTAAAAAGAAAACGAAAAAAATAACCGTCAACTTTAACGTTGGCGATTATTTTTTTATTTTCGTCATATTTCAAGCAATACTTGCTTGAAGTTTAAAAAAAATTGGTGTAAAATAACAATATCGGACGCGTATCGGATTGATTCGGGTTGATTCAAAAGGGGTTTTAAGGGAGGTCAAGATGTTCAACGAAAAAGTCGGGGCTTATATCATGATACTCAGAAAAGCACGGAAGTTTACACAACAGGCATTAGCGGAAAAACTTGGGGTAAGTCATCAGGCGGTGAGCAATTGGGAACGCGGTACAAGTATGCCTGATATTGCGATATTACCGGAGCTTGCGGCTTTACTCGGCACAACCACCGACAATATTTTATCGGCGGATAAAGATGATTTCAGAGGATTTGACCAGATAATCGAAAATATAAATATTATCGCGAAACGAAAAAACAGGGATAAAGATAAAGACAAGGAAATTTTAGAATATTTAAATAATGTCGCAGAAAAACTCAATAAAATTATTGTAAGTTATACGCAGGATGAAGAATAAATTAAATCAAAATCGAATCGAAAGGAAATTATATTATGAATGAGAATATTATAAACGATGAAAAAATAACCGAAGAATTAATCGCGAAACTCGCGGAATATGAGGTAAAACTCAAAAGTCTTGACGATAGAAAAAAAGAACTTGAATCCACCCTGTCCGATTTGAATACAAAAGCGAAAATTGAAAATGTCTCAGATGAAGTCAAAGAAAAAATCCATGAAATGATAGGTAAAGTTGAAGAAAAAATAGAAGAAGTTGATATTCAGGCGGACGATTTCAACGTTAAAATCGAAGAAATCAACGAAACTTTAAACCCGATACCCGAAACAATCCCCGAACCCGAAGAAATAGCAGAGCCTAATGAACCCGGTTGTACAGAAGAAGTTGATAACATTGAAGAAATAGAAGAAGTCGAAGAAAAATCAGAAAAAGACGTCAGAATAACAGAATTTGAAGAAAAAATAAGAGAATTCGAGAAAAAAAGACGGGAACTCGAAGAAAAACGCAGAGAAATTGAAGCGGAACGCAGGGATATGGAATCACAGCGTGATTCTTCCGAAAGCAGTGAATTTATACGTAAAATAGATGAGCAGATAAATATAATCGAACGGAAAAAAGATAAACTCAATGAAACTTTTGATATTATCGACGCAAAAATGAACGATGATAATATAAACGAAGCGACACGCGATAAACTCGAAGAACTCCGCGACGAAGTCGAAGAAAAAATAGACGCGCTCGACGAAAAATTAGAGGAACTTCAGGATAAAAAAGATGAATTCGAGGACGAGATAAACGATAAAATAGATGAAATAAGCGACAGAATTGACGAAGTAAGCGATGAAATCGACGAGATTAACGATAGTATCGATGAAATAAACGATGAAATTGAAGAAATCGAAAACGGTACGGTTGACGAAAAAGTGATAAACGACGTAAAAAAATCATCCGGATTTAACGATATAAGCGATTTGATAGGCAGAATCACCGAAACCGTGCAATCCGCTCTTGAAAACGTGAAAATCCCCGAAATTCATATACCCAAACTCAATATAAGAATCCCCGAAAAAAAATCTTCGTCCGGCACCTCCGAAACAATCAACAGACCGCATGTTGAAAAATATAACACGAATTTCTGTTCGAAAAAATCGGGCGCGAAAATATACTCCGTCTGCTGTCAGCACAGCCACGCGGAACGCGCCGAAAATCTTATCGACGGCGACCCGGATTATAACGAAAAATGGTGTTCCTCCAACATGCCGCATAAAAATATAAAAACAGTGAATCCCCATTGGGTAATTGTCGATTTCGGGGAAGTCAAAAAATTCAATTATATAAAACTGGTGAAATGCAGTCCCGGTTACGGTCACGGCGACGATACGGGAAACTGGCGTTACGACGCGTCCGCGTGGCATTTTGAAGTGAGCAGTAACAAAACCGACTGGATTGAATTTAACAGGGAAACCGACGATAACTCTGCCGTTTATGAAAAGAATATCCGTACATTGACGGGCAGATATATAAAATTATCGGTTGACGCAGGCGGCAACGACCCGAAAGACCCGTATCACGGCGTAAGATTATATGATTTAAGAGTAGAAATGCGCGGCGAAGATTGGCAGAATTTGAATTTATGCAGCAACGCGAGAATAGAGTCGTGCTGTTCCGCAGGCTGGTCAAGCCCGCAGAATCTCATCGATGACGACCCCGCTTATAAAACAAAATGGCACGCCGAATACGCGCACGAGGAAAAACGTCCCCAACCGCATTGGGTTATAATCGACATGGGAGAACAGAGGACGTTTAATTATATGAAAATCGTAAAAGCGAGTATGGGAAAACATGATTTGGGAATCTCCGGACGTGATATGTCCGCATGGCGCGCAGAAATAAGCAGGGATAAAATAAACTGGTGGGAATTTAACAAAGAGACAAATAATCAACAGGCAGTATATGAAAAAACATTCGCTCCGCAAACAGGTAGATATATAAGATTTTGGATCGACGCAGGCGAAAACGACCCGAGCGATATAAAAGCTCCCGCGAGAATCTATGATATAAGCGTCGAAATGATACCGGGAAAAGATACAGAGAAAGTGACTTTTGACGATATAATCGCGATTGCTCCGTTTGCGAACGCACAAACACTCGATAAACTTGTGGATAAACTCACGACAGAAATAGAAGATTTCAGTAAAATACAATCACTCGCACCGTTTTTGAGTTCCGAATCACTCGAAAAACTGGTGAATAAAGCGGCAGTTAAAGCGGATTTCAGGACAATATCATCACTCGCGCCGTTTTTGAACAGTGAGACACTCGACCGTTTAGCGGATAATCTCGACGAAGACGTTGATTTGAGCCATATACATTCACTCGCGCCGTTTTTAAGTCAGGAATCGCTTGCCAGACTGGTTGAAAAAAACGGTAAAGTGGATATGAATCTCCTGAAAAGTCTCGCACCGTTTTTAGGTTCCGAATACATCGAAAAAATTATATCCAACATGATTTAGATGAGCAAAAGAGACAGGAAAACAGGAGAATTTGGGGAATACGTTAGGGGAAACTTTTTAGGAAAGTTTCCCCTAAAACCCCTTCAAACCTATTTAATCTCGGTTGAAATTATAAGGTGTTACGGGGAGACAAAAACGGCTGTATAATCGCCGCTTTTATTTTTTTCGCGTTTTTTCTCCGTTTCACCGCAAAAAAATATTATATATTTGCAAAAATTCATAAATTTTTATTGAAATTATCATTTTTTTCGTATAAAATAGTATTAGACGTTGTGTAAATATCATTTACCCATAGTAAATGATATTTACCATGGGCGTTTTTTGGGCATTTTGATGAAAAAAATTATATTTTAAGAGGTGATTATATTGGCGAATTTGCTTGAATTAAAAAACGTTAGAAAATTATACGGCAAAAAAGAAGCAGTCAAAGGCATATCATTTGAAGTCGGCGAAGGTGAAATTTTCGCGCTTATCGGACCGAACGGCGCAGGGAAAACAACTACTCTCCGAATGATTTCAACCCTTATCGAAATTAACGACGGTCAAATATTACTCAGTGGGGTTGACGTCAAAAAAAATCCTGCGAAAGCGAGGGAAATGCTGACTTATCTCCCCGATGAAGCAGGTGCTTACAAAAATATGACCGGCGTAAAATATCTTAAATTTATGGCGGAATTATGCGCGAACTCTCCCGAAGAAGAAAAAAAATCGCTTGAATACGCGGTTTCCGTATGTTCATCACTCGGCGACGCTATAAATGATAAAATTAAAACATACAGTAAAGGCATGATGCGAAAACTGCTTATCGCCAGAGCCGTTATGACCCGTCCCAAACTCGCCATACTCGATGAACCCACGAGCGGACTGGATATAATCAACGGACTGGAAGTAAGGGCATTCATAAAATCACTCACGCAAACCGGTATGAGCGTACTTTTATCAAGTCATAATATGCTTGAAATAGATTATGTCTCCGACAGGGTCGGGATAATTGACAAAGGTTTGATTTACGCAATCGGCTCTCCGAAAGAACTCAAAGAAAAATACGACGCTCAAAATCTTGAAGAAGTATTTGTAAGATGTGTTAAGGAGGCTGAAAACAATGCAATCTAAAAAAAAGAAAAGTAAGTTTTTTGTAATATTTAAAAAAGAACTCGCAGAGCTTATAACAATACAATCGATAATCCCTGTAATTATGGTTTTTTTATTGTTTTATTTTATGGGTGATGTTATGGGTTCTCTCACAAAAGAAGAAACGATAACTATTCCGACAGAGCAGGTTGAACAAACAGAACAGACACAGCAATCCGACGAGTCGGGAGAAAACATAGTAAGCCCCGAAATGACTTTTTCCGCAAGCTCGATGATTGGATTTATTGATTATGACAATTCGGAAATGTCAAATTATATCAGAGAAAATCTTCCTTTATGCGGGATAATGCCGGTAATTCCGACAAAATCAAACCCCGAAGAAGCGATGATTGAACTTGAAAAATATGATTTCCACGGCGAGGAAGTTAAAATTCAATCGCTTATTGTTATAAACAAAGGTTTTGAGGAGGCATTATTAAAAAGAGAATATGTCTCCGTTGACGCGTACTCTTCAATTGATTCATTCAGTCTCACCGCGATGATTTCGGGAGCGTCGGCGGAAGTCGCGACAGCTACGATAAATTCACTTTTAACACAGAAATTATTTGAACTTTACGGCGGCGATTCAGATATAAACATCGGTTATATTCAAGCGCCCGTACAATCAAACGCTTATACATATCTTAACAGTAAAACCGAAAACGTCAGCGCAGTAGGCGTTTTGAATTATGTCTCGTCACAGACAATGTTTATACCCATAATAATAATGATATTGTTAATCATGGCGACACAGATGCTGGCGGGGTCAATCGTAAACGAAAAGACAGACAAAACCCTTGAAACTCTTATGACCGCACCGATGAACAGAATGTCCGTACTTCTCGCTAAACTTTTATCCGCTGCGGTTTATGCTTTGATATACGCAGTCGCGTACAGTGTTTCATATAAACGGTTTATGGACAGTATGAGTATGGGCGGAACATATTCCGAAGATTTTTTAGCGTCACTCGCGAAATTCGGGATAACATTTGATATAACCGCTCTGGCTGTTATTGGCGTACAATTATTTTTATCGGTTCTCTGCGGACTTGCAATATCATTGCTTATGGGTATGCTTGTTGAGGATATAAAAACACTTCAAGTATATTTAATGCCTGTAATGTTTGTTATAATGATACCATATTTCCTTTCGATGTTCCTTGATATAAACACACTGCCTGTTATCGGGAAGATTCTCATATATATCGTACCGTTTACACATACATTCACCGCCGCGACAAATTTATTTATGCAAAATTATACGCTTATAATAATCGGGATTGTGTATCAGGTAATATTTGTAGCGATAGTTNTGACAATTTCGGTGAGGATATTCAACTCGGATAAATTATTCACTCTCGGTCAAATCATGAAAAAAAAGCCGTCAAATAAAAATAACGGCATTGGTTTGGGGAAATTATTCCGCAAATAAAAAAATATAACGCGGGATTTTATCTTGTGTGTGGTGTTGGTGTTGCCACACACAACACCGCATGTTACACCCCTCCACAAAATCCTCACGGCGGACGACTTGCCCTCTTTCGCAAAGAGGGTGGCGCGCGGTGATGTCACTTTACCCAGACAAAACGGCGTAAAAACCGCGTGACGGGTGTTTTTGTCTCCCCGTATGACGTGACAAATTTTGTCGTTCCATGTAGGACGCGGATTCCCATACGCGCCGCAAATTTGATGTTGTGCGGTGTTTGTGTTGCCAATGATGGTTCATATTCCACGGACGAACACAGTTTTTATCATCAAACATGGATTCAAATTCCGCGTGTCATCAAATTCCGCGGCGCGTCAAGGATGCCGCGCCCTACACAAAAATTACAGAGAGCGTTTTACAGCAGTTCAATCATACTTTCGTCCCAGAAATCGGGCGCGTCGTAACCCAGAAGATTAACAAAAGTCGCCGCGAGATTTGACAAACCGAAATCTTTATTTTTTACGTTATATTTATCTTTATATAAATCGTCGATAAACATACACGGTACGGGATTCAATGTGTGCGCGGTTTTCGCTTTGAGCTGACCGTCTTTACTTACAGCGGGAGCGTTTGTCTTTTTGTCAAGCTCATACATTTCATCGGCGTTGCCGTGGTCTGCGGTTACGAGCATAACCCCGCCCACTTCTTTTACAGCTTCCAAAATTCGCGCGAGCTGTAAATCGACGGTCTCAACACCTATTATCGTAGCGTCTATATTTCCCGTGTGTCCGACCATGTCACCGTTGGGGAAGTTCGCGCGGATAAATTTATATTTGCCGCTCTTTATCCCGTCGATAAGTATATCCGTGATTTCGGCGGCTTTCATCCACGGACGCTGTTCAAACGGCACAACGTCGGATTTTATTTCGATATATGTCTCTGTGTTTTCGTCAAATTTACCGCTTTTGTTTCCGTTCCAGAAATATGTTACATGTCCGAATTTCTGCGTTTCGGATACTGCGAGCTGTGTTATTTTACCGTTGGCGAGATATTCGCCGAGTGTCCCTGTTATTTCGGGGGGATTTACGAGATATTTTTTCGGGATATGCAAATCACCGTCATATTCGAGCATACCCGCATATATAACATCGGGTCTGTTTACCCTGTCGAATTTATCGAATTCATCGCCCGAATCAAACGCCATAGATATTTCTATCGCCCTGTCGCCCCTGAAATTGAAAAATATAACGCTGTCGCCGTCATTGATTTTCCCGACGGGTTCACTGTTTTCGGCAATCACGAAAGAATCCAGAAACTGGTCGCTTTCGTTTCCCGTCTCTTTTCTTATCGTCTCAATAGCTTCGGTCGCGCCGCCGTATTGTTTACCCTCGCCGAGAACGTGGACGTGCCAGCCTCTTTCAACCATTGACCAGTCCGCGCCGTATCTGTCCATTGTTATATTCATACGTCCGCCGCCGGAAGCGATTTTACCGTCGAAACCGCCGGAGTTTAAATCACTTAAAAGTTTTTCGAGTTTTTCGACATAAATAAGAGCCGAAGTTTTCGGAACGTCGCGTCCGTCGAGTAATATATGAATTCTGACTTTTTTCACTCCATCGGTTTTCGCCTGTTTTATTATAGCTTCGAGATGGTCGATATGCGAGTGAACATTTCCGTCGGATAACAGTCCGATAAAATGGAGCGATGAGTTTTTATCTTTGCAGTTCTGCGTCAGTTCTTTCCAAGTGTCGGACATAAACATCGCGCCTGTTTCGATTGATTTCGTGACGAGTTTCGCTCCCTGTTCAAAGACCTGACCCGCGCCCATGGCGTTATGCCCGACCTCGGAGTTTCCCATATCCTCATCACTGGGAAGTCCCACGGCGACACCGTGAGCTTTGAGTTTTCTAACCGGATAATTTTTTGTCAGATTGTCGATAGTCGGGGTATTCGCGAGATAAACCGCGTTTCCCGAATTTTCGCCCGCGATGCCTATACCGTCCATAACGATACACACAAGCGGTCCTTTTATACCGTCGAATTTTGTCGATTTTTCAAGAGTACGTTTTACAGAATCCATTATATTTTATTCTCCCGTCTGAATTTATTTTATTAATTTAATTATGAAACCAACATGTTGAGAACATGATTAATATACGCTAATTATACACGTTATTCCGCGTTATAACAAGGCAAATCGAAAAAAAGTTACAAATCCCACGCAAAAATTTTCTAAAAAACTTTAATAAAAGTGATATAATAATAATGTGCAATTAAGGAGGCATAATGTAAAGTTATGACTACAAACAGAAGAAGAAGAAGGAAATCATACAAACGCAACACTCTGGTATATATAATCGAGGCTTTGATTCTGATGACGGCTGCGGGATGTTTGTCGGTTATCGGTTCACCGAACTCCGCTGATATTTTGGGAATACTGTGTATATGCCTGGCTTCGGCACTATTCGCCTGCGCTATGTTTTTGTCAAGCCCCGGTATAATTATCCTTACGGGCGCAGCAGCGACTTTTACAATAACTTTACTGTTATACGGAGATATTATCACCGCGTTCGCGAGCCTTATATATATCGCCGCCGCTTCGCTTATTTATTTCGGGGTGATGAGTAAACAGAGCAGGACGCAGATTACTTTCAGGATTGCCGTCGCTCTGGCGGTTATATTCGTTCTTTTGATTGTTTTTTATTTTATCTCGAATAACGGGTCGTTTTCTGTAAGTATGGTCACTTCTTATATCGACAGTGAGCTCTCGGAGCTTGCAAGGTTATATCTCAGCAGTTACGACGAGGTAATCGCGGAGTATATGGCAGATATGTATCCTGCCGCCGATGTTCTTTTAATTGAGGAAACCGTAAAAAGTATCGTTTCCGATTTAAAAGCCATGGTTCCCGCGTTTTACGTATTGTTCAACCTTATCGCGGCTTATATTTCAACCGCGGTTTTCAGAATGGCGTATAATATTTTTATACCCATAGCGAAACCGTACAGGAAAAAAATAAGAAATACATACTGGCGCGTTCATATTTCCACGGTTTCGGCGATAATTATGACGTTAGCCATGATATTTTCGTTACTGCTTTCGGAAGAACCTATCCCGTGGTTAGCGGCGACGAATATTGTGTATATACTGATGCCCGGTTTCTCTGTTATGGGGATATATTTCGCAAAAGACAGGATTTTCAAATCAGGATTTGGGATTATCCCGATTGTTTTAATTATCGGCGCGGCGATATTCTTGGTTATGATACCGATTGACATGTTTTATGTATTAAGCCTCGTATCAACTGTTTTTATGGGACTCGGAGTTTACGCGGCTCTTGAAGGCGACATGAAAAAACTCTGGGACAAGACGAAAAAATATGTATTCGGCGACGACGATGACGACGACGATTTTGACGATTTCGATGATTTTGATTAAAATCGAATTTCAAAAATGAACACACATGAAATCGCGTAAAAACCACACAACAGCAAATTAAAAGGCGCGTCTGTGAAGCCGCGCCATATAAATTTAAACGGAGAATAACATTATGAAATTTAACGGGAAATTCAGAAAATATATATCGGAACACAAAGTTTTTTTGTGTTTTATTGTTAATTTTATCTGTATTATATCCGTTGCGGCTATGTGTATTCTCTCAAAAACTTTTGAGGATTATGAAAAAACAGTTAAAACAGCGTTAATGATTTTCGCGCTTGATATAATTTTTTCACTTGTGTTGATAATATTCGGCAAACCCGCGCAAAAAAATAAAAAGAAAGCGGGCAGGGATATTAAACCGCTGCTTGAAAATATAACTCTTGATTTGATGTATGAATTTACGTTCCCTGTGCTTATGGCGGAATCAAAAGGTTATATTTTATGGCACAACGAAGCCGCCCTCGAATGTATGGGGCAGGGGGATAATGCGGGGATTTTATGGAAAAGCGTCTCCGCTGTCACGGGGAATCAATTATCCGCCGAAAAGTTTTTTGATAATCCGGAGGACGCAAAAAGTCAGAAAATATCGCTAAAAATAGAAAAAAATAAAAAGATAAACAAATTCCGTGAAAAAGAGGATTCCTCACCCGTTGATATTGTCATGAACGGAAAATCGTACAGGGTTGAAATGTATAAAATAAATTCGCCCGTATCAGAAGTAAACGAAGTTAATATTTTTGTTTTCGCGGATATAACCGAATCGGAATATCTAAGATATGAAGCGGAGATGAAAGACCCCGTCGCGGCTTATTTTATGATAGATAATCTCGATGAGACAAACCAGAAAATGCAGGACGAATACAGAAACGCGTCCGGCGCGGTTTCAGATTTACTTCATGAATTCATCGCGAACTGCGGAGGGGTTATAAAAGAATATAACAAAGATAAATATTTATGCTTTTTTGAAAACAAAGATTTGGGCAGTTTTATAAAATCAAAATTCGGTATTCTTGACTCGGTCAGGGATATAAAAATTGAGGAACTCGGTATGCCTGTAACTATTTCCGGAGGGGTATCGAATATATCGGGCAGTCTTTTTGAGAAAGAATCCGCCGCGAGAAACGCGCTTGATTTGGCATTGCAGAGAGGCGGCGACCAGGTTGTTGTAAAGGGTTTATCCACAACTGAATTTTACGGAGGTAAAACCAAAACCGTGCAGAAACGTACAAAAGTACGTTCAAGAGTTATCGCGAATGAACTCGCGGACTTGATAAAACAAAGCTCGAATGTTTTAATCATGGGACATAAATCCGCAGACCATGACAGTATCGGCGCGTGTGTAGGAATGGCGAGATTCGCGAAATCGACATCTGATTGCGAAATAAATATAATAGTAAATATCCACGACGAAAATTTAAAATCGGCGTTGGTAAAATTAAGCGGCGAGGAAGAATACAGAGATGTATTTATTGACGAAGCCGCCGCGCTCGATAAAATAACGTCTGAAACACTCGCGATTATCGTTGATGTAAACAACCCGAAAATATTCGAATCCGAAGCGGTATATAAAAACGTATATAAATGCGCGGTTATCGACCATCACAGAAAAATAGCGGAGTTCGCGAAAGAGCCGGATATAGTGTATATAGAGCCTGCGGCGTCGTCTGCGTCCGAGCTTGTCGCGGAGATACTCGAACAGTCGATAAATCCGGGGGCGTTATCAAAAGAAGAAGCGGAGCTTCTTCTCGCGGGGATATTCCTCGACACGAAAAACTTTTCGAGAAACACAGGGACAAGAACATTTTCGGCGGCGTTGTATTTAAGGGGAGAAGGAGCGAATCCCACAGACGCTCTGGCGTTATTTAAAACAAACGTCGAAGAATTTACCAAAGAAGCCATGTTTGAATCAAATATATTTATATACAGGAATACAATAGCAATATCTGTTGTAGAGGAAGAAGTGACGGCGGCGGATAAAATAGCGGGAGCGAAAGCTGCTGACAGAATGCTGAGTATCGACGGTATCGGCGCGTCGTTTGTAGTTTACCGGATAGGTGACGTAATTCATATTTCGGCGAGGTCATTGGGTAAAGTGAATGTGCAGATAATATTGGAAGTATTCGGCGGCGGCGGTCATTTTGACGGAGCGGGCGCGCAGGTGAGGAACATGAGTTTAAAAGATGTATTGATTCTGCTCAAAAAAACAATAGATGAATATTTCGACGCGAATTAAATTTTCGAAAAAAGTAAGCAAAAAACAAATATCGGCGAACAGGAGGTTGCACAGTGCAAAAATATATAAATTTAAATGAAATAATATGCGGCGACTGTCTGGATGTTATGAGAAAAATGCCCGACGGTTATGTTGATTTGGTTGTAACTTCACCGCCGTATGCGGACAACAGAAAAAACACATACGGAGGGATTTCACCCGATGGTTATGTTGAATGGTTTACACCCATATCACGCGAAATATTGAGAATATTAAAAAATACGGGAACTTTTATTATAAATATAAAAGAGAAAGTTGTAAACGGAGAGAGAAGCACTTATGTTTTGGAACTGATACTTGAAATGAGAAAACACGGCTGGCTCTGGACTGAGGAATTTATCTGGCACAAAAAAAATTCATTTCCCGGGAAATGGTCCAACAGGTTCAGGGATTCATGGGAGCGGTGTTTGCAGTTTAATAAAAGTAAAAATTTCGCGATGTATCAGGACGCTGTGAAAGTGCCTATCGGTTCATGGGCACAGTCGAGATTAAAAAATTTAAGTGAGACGGATTTAATAAGAGACAACGCGAAAAATAACAGCGGATTCGGAAAAAAAGTCGCGAACTGGCTGAATAAAGACATGGTTTATCCCACAAATGTATTACATTTATCGACAGAGTGTTCAAATAAAAATCACAGTGCGGCATTTCCCGAAGAATTGCCGTCATGGTTTATAAAACTTTTCTCAAAGGAAAACGATATAGTATTAGACCCGTTTGTCGGGTCGGGGACAACCGCAGTCGCGGCGAAAAAATTAAACAGAAATTATATAGGTATTGACGTAGTTCGTGAATATTGTGATTTATGTAAAATAAATCTTGAAAAAACAGAACCTTATCAATACAGTTTAGCGGAAGCGGCGAAATAATATGAATAATAATAAATTAAATGATTTTATAAACAATAATATTTCTGATTTTCATCAGAACAGGCTTGATTCTCTTGGTAAATTGAAATTAACCGATGTTTTAAAGAGAAAAAATTTATATTTGTATAAAGCGAAAAATATACAAACAAGCGAAGAATTGATAAAAGCCGTGACAGACGCGTATTTATCGTCACGCGAAGAAACGATTTTCGGCGAATTTCTGGAAAAACTCGCGATATATGTTTCGCAGGAACACAGAAACGGCTTTAAATCGGGGATAGAGGGTATAGATTTAGAAATTATCGACGATACCGCAAGATATATCATATCTATCAAATCCGGACCGCATTGGGGTAACAGCAGTCAGATAAAAAAGATGACGGATTATTTCGCGAAAGCTAAAAAGATTTTAAAAACCCAAAATTCATCGGGTTTAACGCATGTTACAGCGATAAACGGGTGTTGTTACGGTAAAGATAATCAGCCGTATAAATCAAAAGGTGATTATTATAAATTATGCGGTCAGTCGTTCTGGGAATTTATATCGGGTGAAGAAGATTTTTATTTGTCAATAATAGAACCGTTGGGACATAAAGCGAAAGAAAAAAACGAGGATTTTGACGCAGAATACGCGAAACTGATAAATAAATTCAGCCGTGAATTTTTGAATACATATTTTTTAGAGGACGGCTCTATCGACTGGGTGAAAATCGTGAAATTAAACAGTGAGAATAAATTAAAAATATAACATAACATAAACATCGTCAAAAAGGAGAACACTCAACATGAAAGTATTACTTAACGCAGACGTAAAAGGACAGGGGAAAAAAGGCGAAATAGTCAACGTATCCGACGGCTACGCGAGAAACTTTTTGTTTCCGAGAAAATTAGCCGTCATAGCGGACGCGAAAGCCGTAAACGAAGTTAAATCAAAAAAAGAAGCGGAACTCCACAAACTCGCAAGAGAAAAACAAGCCGCGAACGACCTCAAAGAAAGAATTTCCAAAATCACATTGAAATTGACCTCAACTTCAACCCCCGACGGTAAACTTTACGGTTCCGTCACAACCGCGCATATCGCGGAACATCTGAAAAAACAGGAAAATCTCGATATTGACAAAAGAAAAATAAATCTCGAAGACCATATAAAATCATTCGGGACTTATGTTGTCGAAGTTAAAATATATCCCGAAATAACGGCGAATTTTACCGTTGTTGTTACAAATGACAAAGAAAAACAATAAAGCCAAGGGGAATAAAATAAATTGAACGGTTTTAATAATTATAACAATAATACAAATTATGCAAATGATAATAATTTTACGTCGTCGGATTATGATATAAAAAAAATACCGTATTCACTTGAAGCGGAACAATCTGTTTTGGGCGCGGTTTTAATCTCGCCCGATATATATGAACAGATAGCCGAAACTTTATCCGTCGATGATTTTTATCTTGAAAATCACAGGGAAATCTATGATTCCATAACGAGTTTATATCTTCAAAACCGCTCTCTTGATTTAGTCACTTTACTTGAAGATATAGTCGCGAAAGATACGCGTTCGAGTGATACGAGTAAAGCGTCCACAAAAGAATATCTCATGCGGCTTTTGGATATTGTCCCCGTTATCGGAAATATAAAAGAATACGCTGATATTGTTAAAGATAAATCACTCAGACGTAAACTTATACGCGCTTCGAATGATATAATAAAAATGGCGCATGAAGATATGTCTCCTATTGATATTATCATAGACAGAGCGGAACAATTGGTGTTTTCACTGGCAAGAGGCAGAGTTTCACAGGAATTGGTTCACGTAAAAAATATACTTGTCAACGTGTTTGACAATGTACATAAAGCTATAAACGAAAAAGAGACGGCGAGAGGTATTTCATCGGGATTTTCGGGGATAGATAATGTACTTGTAGGTATGAACGCGGGCGACTTAATATTGATAGGCGCTCGACCGAGTATGGGTAAAACCGCTTTTGCGATGAATATTGCAATGAATGCGGCGGCGAGAAAAAAGACCGTCGCGGTGTTCCAGCTTGAAATGTCAAAGGAACAGGTAGTTTCAAGGTTATTGTCAAGTGAATCGTTTGTCGATAATTTCAGTTTGAAATCGGGGATTTTAAACGATGAAGACTGGACAAAAATCGCGGACGCGGGGGCGAGAATATCCGAATGTGATATATATCTTGACGATACGCCGAGTATAACGGTTACGGCAATGAAAGCGAAACTGCGTAAATTGAAAAAACTCGATTTGGTCATAATAGATTATTTGCAGTTGATGCAAACCGATAAAAACACCGGAAACAGAGTGCAGGAAATAGGAGAAATTTCGCGTAATTTAAAAATCATGGCAAAAGAACTCGCCGTTCCGGTCATAACCTGCGCGCAGTTGTCAAGGGGACCGGAATCAAGAGACGATAAACGCCCGATGTTGTCGGATTTACGAGATTCGGGAGCGATAGAACAGGACGCAGACGTCGTCATGTTTTTATACAGGGACGATTATTATAAAGAGAGCGTCGAAAAACATAACCGCGCGGAGATAATCTTCGCGAAAAACAGACACGGCGCAGTCGGTAAAGTTGAGATAGGATTTGAGAAGAAATTCACGCGATTCTATGATATAGATGAGACGCATAAAGAGCCGTAGAAACCTCCGCGCAGGGCGGCTTCCCGGACGTGCCGCGGAGTTTGATTTTGGGTGGGGTTTTTATCCGCGATTAATAATTTTGTGAAATTTAGGTTGTATTTATCCTAAAAACGGCGTATAATATTACGCGAGGTGAAATTTATGAACATTAACATTGATAATTTGGTTTCCATATCGGAAGCGAATCAAAATTTTTCAAAAGTCGCGAGACTTGTTGACGAAAAGGGAACGGCTATTATTTTGAAAAATAACGCCCCGCATTATATTTTATTGGATTATAATTTATTCCGTAAAAATACCGTCGCAGATGACACAGACATAGACGCGGCGGCTGTGCATATTTTGGAGAAACACATAAAAGCCTTTGAAGAATTAGCGAAATGATTATAATAAATAAAGAGCAAGTCATACGACTTCATAAAATATTATTGAACAGCACGGGCGGCTTGGACGGAATCAGAGATGAATCATTGCTTGATTCCGCATTAGCCGCTCCGTTTCATACTTTTGATAATCTTGATTTATATCCGTCCACAACGGCAAAAATCGCGCGGATAACATATTCACTTGTATGTAATCACCCTTTTATTGACGGAAATAAACGAATCGGCACTTATGTAATGTTGATATTGTTGAAATTAAACCGTATCGAAATAAATTTTACAGACGATGATATTATACATATCGGGTTGGAACTTGCAAACGGAAAATTGGACGATAAACAATTACATAAAATAATTTTGGAACGATTGATATAACCAGTAGGGCGCGGCTTCCCAGACGCGCCGCAGAGTTTGATTTCGTGTGGTTCTATAATTTTTTTTCACCAAGTTTAAATAAGGTTTATAAAATTATTGTATAAATATATAAAGCGGAGGATTACGCATATGAGCAATTATCATGAATTAAAAAATAATTCGGTGTTTGTCGGAGCGGGAGCGTTTGACAATTACGGAGGCTGGTCGCTCGATACGCAGTTTATCCCCAATATGGGTTCGGAATATCTTCTCGCGCACGGGTTAGGCGTTCCCGTTGATGACGCTGTCGCGACGGTTAATTTCCCCGGCGCCGGTAAATATCGTTTATGGATTTTCACCAAAGACTGGGTCGCGTACTGGAAGCAGGATATGTCACCGGGTATTTTTAAAGTTACCGTCGGCGATTGTGAATCGGATATTATTTTCGGTACGCAAGGTAAAGACTGGAACTGGCAGGACGGCGGTATTATCGACATAAAATCAGCCGAAAATAATATCACACTTCATGACCTCACGGGATTCGAGGGTCGCTGCGCGGGGGTTTTCCTGACGCAAAATCTTGATTTTATCCCGCCGAGTGATATTAAAGAAATATCGGATATGCGGAGAATACTGACAAATAACGAAGATACAAAATTTTTAGGTAAATATGATTTGGTTATCGCGGGGGGCGGTATATCGGGCATGTGCGCCGCTGTCGCCGCTGCCCGCAACGGTATCAAAACCGCGCTTATACAGGACAGACCCGTACTCGGCGGAAACAACAGTTCCGAAGTTCGCGTTTGGCTCGGCGGTGAGACAAATTTTGAACCCTATCCGAAACTCGGCAATATCATGCGCGAATTTGAGCAGGAAAAAATGTTCCATTACGGTCCTTTAAATACAGCAGAAATATATGAGGACGAGAGAAAAGCGTCTGTTCTTGAAAACGAATCAAATATAGATTTATTCACGGGATATTTTATGCTCAACGCCGAAATGTCCGAAACCGACACGATAAAAAGCGTTGTTGTATACAATGTTAAAACAGGCGAATACGGTAAAATTGACGCGGATTTATTCGCCGATTGTACGGGTGACGGCACTCTTGGATGTTCCGCAGGCGCGGACTATGAAATCACAACAAACGGACATATGGGCATGACAAACGTATGGAATATCGAAGAAACCGATACAGAACGGAAATTCCCGCGTTGTCCGTGGGCGATTGATTTAACAGACGCTGATTTCCCCGGAAGAAACAAAGTCAAAAATATGTACGGCAGAACCGGACCGGACGGACTCGGCTGCTGGTATTGGGAGAGCGGCATGGAACATCCCCCGATAGAAATGGCGGAATACGCGCGCGATACGAATTTCAGGGCGATGTACGGCGCGTTTGACTGTGTCAAAAATTTTGACGGCGATTATAAAAACCATTATCTCAAATTCGCGGCGTATATCGGCGGTAAACGTGAATCACGCAGATTATTCGGCGATATAATCTTAACAAAAAGCGATGTTTTCAAAAAAACACAATTTCCAGACGGTATTGTCCCGTCAACATGGAATTTTGACGTTCATTATCCCGACAGAAAATTTTACGCGGCGTTCCATGAGGGTGACGGTTTTCTCACGAAAGATTATCACGAAAGTTTCCCGAAGCCGTTTTTTGTACCGTACAGATGTTTATATTCACGCAATATAAAAAATCTGTTTATGGCGGGACGCGACGTAAGCGTAACGCATGACGCTCTCGGTACTGTGCGTGTAATGCGAACAGGCGGAATGATGGGTGAAACCGTAGGTACAGCGGCAGCGATATGCGTTAAATACAACGTAAATCCGCGTGATATTTATGAAAATTATCTCGGTGAATTGCTCGATAAATTCAGGTAATAACGCAAACCCACATTAACTCACGTTAAAATAAATTAATCAGGAGGCTCATTTTGGCAAAATATATTAACACAAGCAAAATAGAGAAAATCAAAAGTTTACAGCATTTACAAAGATACACTTATGCCCGTTATATGGACAGAAAGTGTTACACATTCAAAAAAGACGGCAGGGTACAGAGTATCACATTCGCGGAACATAAACGTATGACAGACGCGTTAGGCACGGCTTTTTATGATATAGGTATCATGGGAAAACGTGTCGCGATATTATGCGAATCACGTTTTGAATGGACTGTCGCGTATCTCGCGGCGGCAAACGGCGGCGGAGCGGCTGTCCCGCTTGATATTGAAATCGGCGCGGAACAGCTTATCAATTTTATANAACGCTCGGAAGCGTCGGCTGTTGTTTATTCCGCTGAATGTAAAGATACAGTCGAAAAATACGCGGGTTTACCCGAATGTAAAAATAAAATTTTTATCAGTCTGGATAATACCGACAATAAATCGGAAAATATATATTCGTTTAATACACTTATCGAATCGGGCGAAAAATTATTATCAGCCGGCTGCGGAGTATATACCGAAGCGGTTATCGACCCCGATAAAATCTGCGTTATTTTGTTTACGTCAGGTACAACAGGGACAAGTAAAGCCGTTATGTTATCGCATAAAAATATAACATCAAGTATATATGACGCGGTTTGCGGTGTGGATTTCTACGGTTCCGACAGGGTTGTATCGGTTTTACCCATGCACCATACATATGAATCGACCTGCGGTATTTTCTCGACATATTCACTCGGCTGTGAGGTTTATATAAATGAATCGCTCAAAACTGTCATGCGTAATTTTAATCAATATAAACCGACCGCGTTAATTCTCGTGCCGTTGTTTGTCGATACAATGGTTAAAAAAATATGGGACGAAATAGAAAAACGCGGCAAAACCAAACTGGTTAAAAGCGCGATTGTTTTAAGTAACGCATTGCGTCTTATCGGTATTGATAAAAGGCGCGTGTTTTTCAAGGACATACTGGATTCATTCGGCGGAAATCTGCGGCTTATCGTATGCGGAGGCGCGCCGTTAAATCCCGCGCATATCCCTGTATTTGACGCGTTCGGTATAACGCTTGTTCAGGGATACGGCACAACCGAATGCGCTCCGCTGCTCGCCGTCGTACCGTCGGAATGCGCGATGACAAAAGTCGGCTCGGCAGGGTATCCCGTTTTGGGCGTCGAATTAAAAATAGACAGCGCGGATTCGGGTAAATACGGCGAAATATTGGCAAAAGGCAACAACGTTATGCTCGGTTATATGAATGACCCCGCCGCGACAAGTGAATGTATGACAGAGGACGGATTTTACCGCACAGGCGACGTCGGTTATCTCGACGACGACGGATTTTTATTTATCACGGGAAGAAAAAAGAATATAATAGTTTTAAACAACGGTAAAAACGTATATCCCGAAGAAATCGAGGAATATCTCGGCAATTCCGATTTGATAAACGAATGCGCCGTTATAGCGCGTAATAAAACATTGGCGAATAACACCACAGAAGTTACGCTGTGCGCATTAATTTACCCGAATTATGATAAATTCGATAAATCCGCGACTTCCGACGAAATATATAAAATCATAAATAAAGAGATTGACGATATAAATAAAAAATTGCCGTCGTATAAACATATAAATATTTTCGAGATACGCGAAACGGAATTTGAAAAAACCGCGTCGAAAAAAATCAAACGCAATAAACTGCGGTAAAACGGACGACAGAAAAACGACAAAATACAATAAAATTTAATAATATTCATATATTATAAATAAATTTAGGTTAAAATGAAAAAGAGGGTTGAAAATTTTGGCTAAAAAGAAAAAATTTAAAGCGAAAAAACAAAATCGGGAAATCGACGAAATAGAAGAACAGCGGAAAAAAGAAAATTCCCCGTATTCACGCTTTATCGGTGAATACGGACGTTCACAACGTAAAGAACGTACCCCCGAAGAAAAAAAAGAATATCGCAAACTCGCGCTTTTTCTCGTTGCGTGGACTATTCTTTTAGCCTCCTTTTATGTCATGGGTATCCAGATTGAGCAGTTATACTGGAATAATCAACCGTTTATACCCGATACTGTTATTCCCGTTACATCGCTTATATATTTGATTTTAGGGGCTGTATTCTTTTTTATATGGCTTATATTCAATGGCGGATTTAAAAAAATCGACGTGACAAAATTTGAAAAACCCGACGATATGGGATATGATGAATTTTGTAAATTTATTGATAAACTCAAAGAAAGACAACGTAAATCGAAATATTTTTTGATTTTATTTCTACCGTTTATTATAATTTTACTTATGGATTATCTTATTATGGTCTGGGGCGTAAAACTCTCAAAATAACAAAAAATTTTTATGATATAATGAGATAAAAAAGAAAGGGGAAACTTTTATGAATGAAAACACAGTTAAAAATAAATCCGATTTGGGGAATTCAAAGACTTTATTTGTTTTAAAAATAGTGACAATGAGCTTCGCAATACTCGCGTGCGTCGTACTTGTAACCGTTATGCTCACAAAATGGATAATGGAATTGAACAGGAAAGTAAAGGAATCCAACACAACAGTAGCGAAAGCCGCCGCAAGACTAAACAAATTCAGGAAAGACAGAATAAAACATATCCTTAAACAGAGAAGATTACAATTGAAAGAAGAAAAAGAGGATAAGAAAAAAAGAAATCACGCCAAAGATAAAAATCTTATGGATATGGACGACGACGAAGATGACGACAGCGACGATGTATATGATATAACCGATGAAGAAAGCGCGATAGATGATTTTGACAATGAACTCAGCGATATTATGATAGGTGATATTGATATATAAAAAAACGCAAGGGCGGGGGAGATTCCCGCCCTTGAATTGGGAAATGGGGAAAAATATCTGTACAACGCGACAAATTTTATAAAAAAACATATATAACCAACAAAACACAAAGGAGAATAACAACATGCCGTATGACGCGGGAGTTGCCGCCGCCGTATGCTTTGAATTAAACAAAAGCGTCGCAAACGGCGGCAGAATCGAAAAAATATTTCAACCGACAAAAGACCAGATAATTTTACAGGTTTATTCATCGGGTGAAAGATATAATCTCTGTCTTGACGCGGACGCGAGCAGCCCCAAAGTTTATATAACAAATCAGGCGGCGGAAAACCCGCCGTCTATGTCTGTATTTTATAATTTTATCAGGAAATATCTCTTAAACGCGAAAATAAACTCGGTTTCACTCGTCGGCTTTGACAGGATATTCGAGTTTAAAATTGACGCTTTCGATGATATGGGTTTCCAAACGACATTATATCTTTATGCCGAATGTATACGAAAACAGAGTAATATTATTTTGTGTAAAGAAGACGAAATAGGGAAAAAAATCATGGCGGCGATAAAAACCGTTGATTTTTCAATGTCTGAATCACGTCAGATTTTAAACGGACTTTTATATGTCCCTCCGTCATCGGGAAATAAAATAAATCCGCTGATGATTACCTCGGACGATTTCGCGAATGATTTGGATAACGCCGTAAACGAATCACCCGATATGCCTGTATGTGAATGGCTTTTGTCAAAATATCAGGGTTTATCACCGCTTATCACCCGTGAAATAGCGTTCAGAGCGTCGAAATTGTTAAAAGATACATCAATTATACTTGAAGATGTTGATAAACAAACTTTGAAATTTTATTTCAGCGAATTTATCGAAAAAATAGCGGGAAATAATTTTTCGCCTGTTATGATGTCGGATACAACCGATAAACTTATTGATTTTTCATATGTTGATATACGTCAGTACGGAAATAAAATTGTGACAAAAACGTTTGATTTTATGTCCGAAACTATTGATTTTTATTTTTATAAAAAAGATTATAATAACAGGATACGCCAAAAATCACAGGATATTTTTAAGGTTTTGTCAAACGCTTCAACTCGTTTGAATAAAAAAATAAGACTGCTCGAAAAAGAATTACAGGAATGTCAGAGTAAAGAAAACCACAGAATTTACGGCGATTTAATCACCGCGAATATATATAAACTTGAAAAAGGTTCGGAAATATATTCAATCGAAAATTTTTATGATGAGGAAAACCCCGAAAAAATCATAAATATTCCCGTTGAAAAAAATTTGACACCGTCGCAAAACGCGCAGAAATTTTATAAAAAATATAATAAATTAAAATCAGCGGAATATCATCTGACCAACCAAACCGAAGCGGCGGAAAATGATATACTTTATGTTGATTCTGTTTTTGACGCGCTGACACGCGCGTTATCCGAGCGTGAATTGTCGGAAATACGCGAAGAACTCGCCGAAAGCGGATTGATGAAATCGGTGAAGTCAACAAAAGACAAGACAAAATATAAAGACGGCGGAAAATCCAAAAAACCGCAGAAACGCGCGAAACAATTGCCTGTATCCAAACCGACGGAATATAAATCAACCAACGGATTTAAGATTTTATGCGGTCGGAATAATAAACAAAACGACGAATTGACCTTTAAAATCGCGAATAAAAACGATATATGGTTTCATACGCAGAAAATCCCCGGCTCGCATGTCGTATTGATATGCGAAAACACGGGGAGAACGCCGCAGGATAAAGATATAGAGGACGCCGCGAAAATTGCCGCGACATATTCCAAAGGTAAAAATATGCCGCTTGTCCCCGTCGATTATGCGTTGACACGGTATGTGAAAAAACCAAACGGCGCAAAACCGGGGTTTGTAACATATGTGAACTCAAAAACGGTGATTGTTAAACCTGAGGGAAACGCGGGGACATAGGGGTTTTTTATGGAATTTTCGAAAAAAATAATTGGGGAAAGAATTAAATTATTAAGGACAGAACGCGGATTATTGGCAAAAGAAATTGCCGGTTATCTGGGATTCGCGAAATCTTCAATAAGTCAGATAGAACATGGGTTACATGCTCCCGAATTAACGACTTTATTTTCGCTCGCAAATTATTTCGATGTTTCCGTTGATTATATTTTGGGCAGAACAGACAAACGGGAAATTAATAGATAATGCGGGAGAACCACAACATCAAACAGGAAAGGTAAAAAAAATCTATGCAGAAAAATCTCGCGCTTCCGCACGGAACAATAAACCTCCCCGCTTTTTTCCCCGACGGAACACGGGGAATTGTGCGGAGCGTCGATTCATTCGACCTTGAAAACTGCGGTGTACAAGGTATTGTCATGAACGCTTATCATATGACCTCAAATCCGGGACAATCCGTTGTAAAATCTTTCGGGGGGTTAAATAAATTTATAAACTGGAACCGTCCGATTTTAACCGATTCAGGCGGGTTTCAGGTGTTTTCACTTATACGTGAAAATTCAAAATTCGGTGAGATTCAGGATAAACAGATTGTGTTTAAATCAGAAAAAACAGGTGAAAAAATGATTTTTACACCTGAAAAATGTATACGCTCTCAATTCGATTACGGCTCGGATATTATGATGTGTCTGGATTACTGCACTCACCCGAATGACCCTTTTGAGATAAACAAAAAATCCGTGGATATAACGGTAAAATGGGGACAGCGCTGTAAAGATGAGTATAATAATTTACTTAAAATAAACGCGAAAAAATATGAAAACCGTCCTCTTATTTTCGGGATAATACAGGGCGGAAATGATAAAATAATGCGTAAGGAATGTGCGGACGCGTTAATTGATACAGGATTCGACGGGTTCGGATTCGGCGGCTGGCCTCTTGATGAAAACAATAATTTAACCTATGATATACTCGCGTATACCGCTGAAATTATGCCCGATAATCTTGTAAAATACGCGATGGGACTGGGTAAACCCGAAGAAATTGTTTCATGTTATAAAATGGGATATAATCTTTTTGACTGCGTTATTCCCACAAGAGAAGCGCGGCATAACCGTTTATATATCTTTAACCCTGAATATAATTCAATCGACGATATTAATTTAAATGGTATAAATAAAACGGGAGCACAAAATTTTTATGAATATCATTATATTACAGACGATAAACACCGCAGGGATTCACGTCCCATATCAAATATTTGCGATTGTCATTGCTGTAAAAATTATTCAAGGGCATATTTGCGTCACCTCGCCATAACAGGCGATTCCCTCGCAAACAGGCTCGCGACAGTGCATAATCTCAGGTTTTATACAATGCTGATGGAAAATCTGTGACGAGTGTTTTTTCAATTCTTTTTTAAATAAAACACGAAAAAATACAAAAACAAAGGGAGTATAAAAGTGTTGCCATATAATCATAAATTAAAACCAAGAACACGGGAAATGCGTAAAAACGCCACGCCGCAGGAAAACAAATTATGGTATAGGTTTTTACGTAATTATTCATATCCTTTTACAAGACAAAAAATCATAGACGGCTATATTGTCGATTTTTTCTGTCCGTCAAAAAAACTGGTTATTGAAATTGACGGAAGTCAGCATTACACAGAAGAAGGAATAGAATATGACCGGATACGAACAGATTTACTTATGAGTTTCGGATTACATGTTATGCGATTTAAAAATGAAGAAGTAGATAATTCTTTTGCTAATGTACGTGCGGAAATAGAACGTTATATAAATTCACATTGATATTATGCCGTCTGCGGACGGGAAAAGAAACAATAAAATTTGTTATGTGGTGCGGGGAGAGAAAAACACCCGTCACGCGGATTATACGCAGGATTACAGGGATTTTGTGACATCTCGCACGCCACCCTCTTTGCGAAAGAGGGCAAGTCGTCAGCCGTGCGGATTTTATACAGGGGTTCCACATGTGACGTTTTAGCGACAAAAATTAATACAAAATCAAATTTATAATAATTCGAATTCTTCGTTATTTGTAAAAATTTTACACTATTAACCTAAATAACCAGTTAAAAGTTTCCAAATAATCGCAAATATAAATTTTAAGAACAAAATGCAGAAATAATAGCCAACTCATGACAAATCATGGAAAATATGTCCTAAACAAAGCGAATAAAAGAGATTTAAGACAGATAAAGGTTCGGATTTTTGTAACAAATTTCGATTTATAATTTGCGAATAAAATGTTTAGCGTCAAAACCTAAAATCAGTCTGTAATGATATATAATAAAGTGATTTAACACAAAATTTCAACTTTTTCATACATTGATTTTAATATAATTCCAATTCATTGACATTTCCATTTTCTTACTGGTTATTCGGATTATTAATATAAATAGTCATGAAATTAAAATTGAAAAAAACACGCAATTCCTGCGTTACAGGTGTTTTTGTCTCCCCGTAACACGCAAAAAATTTTATCGTTTCTTTTCCCGTCCGCAGACAACACACAACACCGCATGTTGCGCCCCTCAATGAAACTCGCACGGCAGACGACTTGCCCTCTTTCGCAAAGAGGGTGGCGCGCGAGATGTCACAAAATCCCTGTAATCCTGCGTATAATCCGCGTGACGGGTGTTTTTCTCTCCCCGTACAATTCGACAAACTTTGTGAAATTTCATGCAATGACTTGATTTGTCATACAGAATTCATATTTTTTGTTTATATTATAATTCCGGCATAATACAATATGTCCCCGCACGGTAAAAATATAAAAACAAAAAGAGGCGATATATATAATATATGTTTAAAAATATTATGGTAAAAGACAAAAGTTTTTACAAAACCCTGTTGTTTCTCGGTTTACCTGTCGCGTTTCAAAGTCTTGTTTCATTAAGCGTTGTTTTTTTGGATAATATCATGGTCGGGAATATCCCCGTAAATACGGAGAATTTATTCGCCGGTGTAACTCAGGCTAACGCTATAACAACATTGTTCGCGTTTTTTATAAAAGGTTTATCCGGCGGAGCTTCACTCATGATTTCCCAATACTGGGGTAAAAAAGATACGGAGAGAATCAAATCTATTTTCTCAATGATTTTTACGATTGGCGTATCTATCGCGGTTATTGTGACAACTTTGATTTTGATATTTCCCAAAGGTGCGATGTCTATTGTTACAAACGACGGCGACGCTATCGCGGAGGGCGCGAAGTATCTGCAAATTGTATGTTTATCATATATTTTTTATATTCTGACCGAAACATTTGTAACTATGCTAAGGTGCGTTGAAATCGTCACGGTTTCGCTTGTCGTATCGATAATGTCGTTCTTTTTGAATATGGCGGGAAATTATATCTTGATTTTCGGAGTTGATTTCGGGAGTTTACATATCCCCGCAATGGGAATAAAAGGCGCGGCAATCGCAACGGTTTTCGCAAGATTTGTTGAATTTTTGGTTGTAATGATATTTACGTTTAAAATACAAAAACGTATTGTTATAAAAATAAAAGATTTATTCAGATATGAAAAACTCATGTGGCTCGATTATATTAAATACGGTTTACCGTTGATGATAGGGGATACCCAATGGGGACTTGTCGGATTTTTCAGGGCGGTAATAATAGGAAGGCTGGGAAATCAGATGACGTCGGCTGTGGGTATTGCGGAAGTTATAATGCAGCTTGCGGGAATCTTCACGGCGGGGCTGGGAAGCGCGGCATGTGTTATGATAGGCAAAACAGTGGGTGCGAAAGAATATGATAAAACACGGCAGTATTCAAAAACTTTACAGGTTTTGTTTATGTCTTTCGGAGTAGTGATGTGCGCGGCGTTGTTTTTCGCGAAAACTCCGCTTGTGTCATTGTATGAAATTATAAGTAAAGGCAAAGGCGGATTCGCTCATGAAACAACGGAGCTCGCGAAAACGTTTATATCAATCGGAGCGTTTACGCTGCTTGGGACATTCTATCACGCGACATGTTTTACAGGGATAAACAGAGGAGCCGGCGACGGAAAATTTGTATTGAAAGTGGATATGATATGCGGCTGGTGCATTGTACTCCCATTAACATTTTTAAACGCGCTGGTGTTTAACTGGTCACCTGCATATCATATGCCGATAGTATTTTTGAGTACACGAATAGACCAATGCTTCAAATGGATAATAGCGTTTTTCCGCCTGCGCGGGGACAAATGGATAAAAAACGTCACACGATAATACGCGATACACACAATATTGTATATAATACGGAGTATACAGATTTTTGTACACAAAATATTATATACAATATTTTTGTATATAATCTCGCGTATAACTTGACAAATATAACAAAATGATATATGATAGATATATAAAATATAAGTGATAAAACGGCGTAAAAGCGAAGTGAAGCAGTGAGGGTTTTAGATTATGCTTGAAAAAATAAAAAACGATGAGATTGATTATTTATTTAAGGCATTGATGTGTCTTGAAAATATCGAGGAGTTTTATAAATTTTTCGATGATATATGCACAGTCGCGGAAGTCGGTGAAATGTCAAAAAGATTACAGGCGGCGAAGATGTTGAAAAACGGTATTGTTTACAACGAGATTTCCGAAACGACTGGATTAAGTACAGCGACAATAAGCAGGGTCAGTAAATGTTTAAGATACGGCAGCGACGGTTATAATCTTGTTCTTGAAAGGCTTGAAAAAGATGAGCAGAAATAACAGAGACAATAAACCCGATAACGGTGAACAATTCGGTATTTTATTATGATGTTTTGAATTATAACGCGAATTATAAAAAAGTTGCGGATTATATCGAGACTGTTTTTAACATGTATCAAAAAAAACCGAATCTGGTTTTGGATTTAGCCTGCGGCACAGGAAATCTGACGCTTGAATTATCTAAAAGAGGATATGACATGACCGGTGTGGATTTATCAGCCGATATGCTCTCCGTCGCTTCTCTCAAAAGCAAAAAAAATAATATATTATGGTTAAATCAGGATATGCGTTCATTTGAATTATATGGTACGGTTGACGCCGTGATATGTTGTTTTGACAGTTTAAATTATATTTTGGACGATGACGGTATAGAAAAATGTTTTAGTTTAGTCAATAATTATTTAGACCCCGGCGGATTATTTATTTTTGACGTAAATTCAAAATATAAATTTGAGTCGATATACGCGAACAATAATTTTGTACTTGAAAAAAAAGATGTTTTTTGTTCATGGCAGAATTATTATAGCAAAAAAAATAAAACCTGCGATTTTTATATAACCCTGTTCGCAAAACAATTTGACGGGAAACATAAACGATATAATGAGACGCAGAAAGAAAAATATCACAGCGAAAAATTTTTAAAAACATGTCTTATAAACGCAGGATTTGAGGATATACGATTATTTTGTGATTTCAACGCAGACAAAAATTTTAACCCAAACGAAAAACACGGCAGAATGTGTTTTTCCGCCGTGAAAAAAATCATGGATTGACGTTGTTGTGTCGGGTTCGTGTGTTTGACGTTGGAAAAAATGCGGATTAACGTACAACATAAAAAATTTTGTCGTCCGCGTCTGCCGCATAAATCCCCACGAAAAAAATTCGAGGGGATATTTTTTTCCAATATTATCAATATTTCAATATTGTTTGTAATATCTTTTCGCAATTTTAATATAAAATACATATATCAATTTGACTTTTTAAAATATATTTGTTATAATACGTAATAGAGTTAATAAAGCGATATGTTTGATATTACTTAAATTTTATTTGAATTGAAAGGTACAAAAGATTATGCGTAAAAAAATATGTCTTAATGGTTTTTGGGATTTTTCATGTAAAACCGATTCACTTGAAAAATTGCCGTCAGATTGGGAAACTACACAAATATCAGTGCCGTCGCCGTATAATATCAATAATTTCTCCCGCGGTTATACAAGAAATATCGAGGGTGAAACTTTTTATGTTGAGGGCGGGGATTTCCGTCTCTATCCCGAATATCCATTGCATTGGGACGATTTGAAACTCGGATTTTACCGCAGGAATATTTTTATCCCCGAAGAAAACAAAGGGAAAAGATTATTTTTATGTTTTGACGCGGTCGCGTACAGCAGTATATATTATTTAAACGGCGTGAAAATCGGCGAGGATAAAGAAGCGTTTTTGCCGATTGAATTGGAGATAACCGATTTCGTCAGATATGGCGAAGAAAATGAATTAATCGTCGGCGCGCAAATTTCGTCTGAGCTTAAATATCTCGATTCAAACAACCGCACAAGGCTTGATTATCCCCAAGGGTCTTTCTGGGGTGACCAGATTGCCGGTATATGGCAGGACGTCTGGCTTTGCGAACGTCCCCAAATATATATCAAAGATATATTCGCCGTAAGTGACGTGAACGAAAAAACACTCACGGTTAAATATGAATGTGACGGAAATACCGATAACAACACGACGATAAAATTTTCGCTTTCGCGCTGGAATAAAGACGGAATAAACGGTAAGGAACGCGAGATATTAAACGTTTCGTGCAACGGTGAAAATAAAGCCGTCTGGAAATATAACGACGGCGATGTTGAATTATGGGACATCGACAATCCCGCGTTATATATGCTAAACGCGAGATTATATAACGGTGAAAAAATTATCGACGAAACAGAAATCCGTATCGGTTTCCGTACATTTGAGACAAAAGGCAGTAAATTTATACTCAACGGTTATCCGATAAATTTAAAAAATGATTCATGGCATTATATGGGATATTCTATACAAACCGAAGAATACGCGAGAAGTTATTATAATATGGCGAAAGACGCTTATGTTAATATAATCAGACTTCACGCGCAGCCGTTCCCATCGTTTTTTTATGATATTGCGGACGAAATGGGAATGTTACTCGTTTCGGAATCATGTATATGGGCGTCGCATTGTAATTTCAGTTACAACCCCGCATTTTTCGAAAACAGTAAAAAACATCTCAAACGCTTGATTTTACGCGACAGAAATCACCCGTCTGTCGTTATGTGGAGTCCCGAAAACGAATGTCTGCCCGCGTATAAAGTTTGCGGCTCTGCGTTTATAAAAGATATAGCGGATTTGGAAGATAAATTATATGATTTAAGTCAGATAATCCCGGAGCTTGACGATTCACGCCTTATAAGCTGTGACGGAAGCGGCGATTTGGGCGGACGCTTACCCGTAAACTCACTGCATTATCCGGGATATGAATGCCCGACACACAGGGAAAAACCCATAACTATCGGTGAAATGGGGAGTATGTATTATTCAACGCCCGATACGGTATGTATGGAGCTCGGTGAAAAAGCCCTCGAAAGTTTCAACGGACGACTTGAAGCCGTCGCGCTTGATTCATACCGCAATCTTATAGGTCAGCGTAAATGGGCGGCGCAGGTATGCGTATTTAATCTCATCTGGTACGGTCTCGAACCGCTGCCGTTTGACGATAAAGAAATAATATACGGCGATTACACAACCCCCGGAATAAAACCGTCGAGAATAACGCCGTATTTACGCACGTTAAACGCGGGAGTGCAGGAAAACCTGCCCGAATATATCCCGAATCCCGTGTTTAAACTCACACAAAAAGCGTATATACCCGTGAGATTTTTCGTCGAAAACGCGCCGTCGTCAGTTTGGAGCGGTGAAAATATATCTATGCCCATCGTTATTTTCAACGACGATAAAAAAGAAAAATCGCTCACGATAACAATAAACGGCGCGGAAAAAACATATCCCGTCGAAGCGTGTGGATTTATCGAGGATATTCTCACCGTGAAAATCCCCGAAAATATAAAAGGGGATTATCCTCTCACACTCGAATTATACGAAAATGAAACTTTGATATTCTCCGAACCATTAAATTTAACCGTATATAACAGAGTTGAACTCGAATCAAAATGGGAATCGCTGGGCGTTATGTGTATTTCTGAGGGTGATAATTTTGACGCGTCAAAACCCGTGATTGACTGCCGTTGTGTTTCACCTTACGCGTCTTTCACGAAAACGTCAAACATACAGCATATTTTCGCGAAAGACACGAAAATTTCGGGAAATATATCTTTCAACAAAGCGTTAAACGGTTATATATTCGACGAATATTTGAATTTCAACGCTCAGCCTTTATATTTCAACGGCAAAGGAGTACCCGTTGTTTTAAGCCTCACAGACGCGGGAAGTCCCCGTATTTTATGCGGAGTTGATTTGAATAAATATAACGACGAGCCTTTTGCTTGGGTTTTGCGTATACAATTAGGCGAGCTGTTGAAAAACGCTGTTGTAAAATCCCCGAAACCCGCGTATTTCTTCGGTAACGCGGACAGTAACTCTGCCGCCATGCTAAACGAAATACGCTGTGAATATGATATAATCGACAAAAATCAACTGCTTGAATTACTGAAAACAAAACAAAACCGTTTACTCATTGCCGACGGTAAAAACGATTTGGGCTGGCTCAAATCCGTAAGTAAAAATAATTTTTCAGAATTGCTTATTATAAATCTCGAAAAAGAACCCGATTTATTCTCATATGATTTTAAAGTGACGGACAGAAAAGCGTTTAATTTATTCCTCCCGTCGTTTAAAAATATCGGCGTATACGCTAACAGTTTATATGGTTTAAGCTCAGGCGGAGAAGAAATATTGTCCCCGTCTCTGCTGCGTTACAACAAGACAAGCGACGCTGTTATTTTGGGTATTCCCGATATTGACTGGCGTATGTGGAACCACAACGCGGAGCATTTAAAAACCGTTTCAATCCTGAAAAGTGAAAAAACCGACAACAGTCAGTATGCCGCTCTCTCATGTCACAAATACGCGGGAAGTGATATATATTTCAGTCAGCTTTCACTTTCGACAAGAAGCCGCAGGGCAAAAAATCTCAACGCGCGTTTAATATCCTCACTCGGCGGACTTATAAATCTAACAGAGATAAATGAGCTTGAAGAACTTCTTTTCACTGGTATTTACGGCAACAAAATAACAAAAGCACTCCAAAGACCGTTAGAGGACGGCGAAAAAGCCGAGTGTGTCAATCCGGGGTTAAACCGTATAGAAAACAAAAACGGCAAAGCGTGGAATATCATCACGGAAACGCACGGCGCAGTCAGCGGAGTTATGGCGGTTTACGCGTATTCACCGCAGGACAGGACGGATTTGTTACTCAATCCCGACACGGTTGATATGTACGTCGAAGCCGAAAAAGAAGTGATATTTTATCTTAACGGTGAAATCCTCGGACAGGGTAAAAAATTCACCGTCACAAGCGTGATATTTAATTCAGGCTGGAATAAACTCGTGTTTTATTCACCCGAATCACAAATTATGCCCGATATACGTTTTAAACGTATAAATCTTAAAAGGCTCGATTTAAAATTCGGGTTATATGATTGTGAAATTGTAACGCAAAACATGCAGAAAGCGACGCTTTCAAGTGATGACCAGCCGAACAATTTACAATCCGCGATAAGCGGCAGTGAGAAACATTGGCGCGCGTCTGTTGACCAGCGTGAAAATATAGATTTGGGCGCGTCGTTCACATCGCCGATATTATGTAAAGCGTTATATTTCAGTTGTTCGACAAGTACGGGAGAGCGTTTCACGCCGTATAGATTTAAACTTCTCGCAGGTAATTCACAAAAAGAATTAACCGAGGTTTACCGCACGGGATTTGAGGAGAAGATGTCATATATCGAGGGCAAAGTCTTTATAAGACTGGACGATATAACCGCGAGTGATTTTAAAATTGTCCTCACAGACAACGCGTTAAAACCATGGATTGTATCAAATCTGACGTTCTTGTCATAACTATTGTAAAAGTGTAAAAATATTAATATTACATTGGTTTGCGGACGGCTTATGGTTGTCCGCAAATTTTATGTTGTGTGTG
>JGI994J12354_10000749_pt1 | contig 32586 bp, 28 predicted proteins | sample IntmicLarv3ML3BL_FD_12354 | JGI IMG/M metagenome (IMG submission 12354) | reverse complement strand
AGAACTACCCCAAACCGTTGGTACGGCGGGACAAGCAGTATTTTATCGGTAGATATCTTGACATTTTGCGAAGCAAGAAACATACTTTGTTGGAGGCCTATACGCGCCTTGGCGATTGGCTTTGGGAGCAAGTGGAAGGCTTGCCCATGGGCATCGGCCATGGTGATTTGTACAGTGGGAACATTCTGCGAGATAAAAACGGTGGGCTGTATATGCTGGATTTTGATACGGTATGCCATACGTTTCCTGTGTATGATGCGGCGCTTTTCTGTAACGAAACCAATTATTTTGAGTACGGGGATGAAGGTGTCGCAAAAACAAAGGCCAAGCTGCAAGCTTTTTTGAAGGGCTACTCCATACATCGCGCGTTTTCGAAGGAAGAGGAGCAGGCCGTTTACCGGTGCATCGCCATTTCCCATTTCCAAATACAGGCAACCATTGTAGAGATATACGGCGTGGATTGTAACGAGGCCGATTTTGAAGAGGTGCAGTTTGAATGGCTTACACAATTTTTACGGCAGGCGGCTATAGAAACGGGTACAGACTTGCCGGGGCTGCTGTAAAGAGATTGGAGGCATAGGGGGGAGGTTTTTTCATGAATGTATACCTAGTTGAGAATAAAGCGCTTATCGCCCCGCTTTTTGTCGGCTGGAACGAAACCATGATTTGGTCGTGTTTACAAGATTATATGGGTCTTGCCTATGCCGACAGCGAAACCGCGCCCCGCTCGGCGCAAATTTGCGTGGGGGATTTCTGCTTTTTTGCGGGTGAGTCGAACGAGGCCTTGGTGCGGAATTGGCCCGCGAACCTAAATGCGAACAGCGCCCTTTTCGGGCCGCAAACCGAAGCTTGGTCGCAGGTGATAGAGCAAGTCTATCAAGAGAAAGCCGTGCGGCATATGCGTTATGCAACCAAGAAGGAGCCAACCTCATTTGACATGGTGAGGTTGCAAGCATTGGCGGCAAGCCTGCCTGCACCCTATGCAATCGCGCCGATTGGCCGCACGGAGTATATGCGCATTCAACAGACGGTGTGGGCGGCGGACTGGTGCGCCAATTATCCCGGCTATGAAGAGTACGAACGTATAGGTTTGGGCTTTGTCATACAAAAAGACGGCGAGTTTGTTTCCGGCGCATCGTCTTATACCTCATACCGCGGCGGCATCGAAATCCAAATCGATACCAGAGAAGACGAGCGAGGCAAGGGCTTGGCATCCGTATGCGGGGCGGCGTTGATTTTGGAATGCCTGCGGCGGGGCCTGTATCCAAGCTGGGATGCGCATGATAAGCGATCGCTTGCCTTGGCGCAGAAATTGGGGTATTCTTTAGATAGGGAGTATCCCGTGTATTTGATGGAACTTTGACGCATAAAGGAGACTTCATATGTTTGCCATTACACCCATCACCAATGAAACTCGCGCTGAGGTAAACCGCCTGCTGTACGAGGAATGGGCCTGCCCGCCTGTTGTGTCCAAGGGCCGTTGTATCGACACCACCGCCTTGCCCGGCTTTGTTTGTATTGAGGATGGCTGTATTAAAGGCATCCTCACATACTGCGTAGAAAGCGCGGAGTGCGAAATCGTCACGTTGAACAGCTTCGAGGAAAACCGTGGCATTGGTACGGCGTTAATTCATGCTGCTATGGAAGCCGCCAAGGGCAGTGGCTGTAACCGCCTGTGGCTAATCACAAGCAACGATGATATTCGTGCGATACTGTTTTACCAATTAAGGGGCTTTGATTTGGCAGCGGCATATATCGGCGCCATGGATTTGTCCAGGCAGTTAAAGCCGGCCATCCCGCTTTTGGGGATGCATGGCATCCCGATTCGGCATGAACTGGAATTTGAAATGAAGTGGTAAGCATACCCTCACTGATAAAGGAGACCTCTATGTTTGAAATCGCAACCCTCACAAACGGCGTAAGAATCGCCCTCGAAACCATCCCCTTCGTGCGCTCCGTGTCCTTCGGCATTTGGGTGCAAAACGGTTCGCGCCACGAAACGGCGGAAAACAACGGCATCTCGCATTTTATTGAGCATATGCTTTTTAAGGGCACCGAGCGCCGCACCGCCAAGCAAATCGCGGACGAAATGGATGCCATCGGCGGGCAGCTAAACGCCTACACCACGAAGGAACACACCTGCTATCACGCACGCGTGCTGGACACCCATTTGGAGAAGGCGGTGGACGTGCTGGCTGATATGTTCTTCCATTCCGCCTTTGCCCCTGCGGAAATCGAGCGTGAGCGCAACGTAATTTTGGAAGAAATCGCCATGTACGAGGACACTCCTGAGGATTTGGCGCACGACAATCTCCAATACACGGTTTGGTCAGGCAGCGCCCTTGGCCGGCCTGTTCTGGGTACCGAAAACTCCATTTCTGCCTTCACGCAGGACACCTTCCGCGACTATATGAAGCACAACTACCGCCCTGAAAATACGGTGATCGCTATTGCCGGCAATTTTGACCGTGATAAGGTGATGGCGTTGTTTGAAGCAACATTTACGGCGTTTCCCGAAGCGCCTGCATATGCCGCGCATGCCTGCCCAATTGTGTACCGTCCGGGCACGGTGGCCGTCCCCAAGGATGTGGAGCAGCTTCACATGTGCATCGGTTTCCCCGGCATCAGCATCGGGTCGGACGATGTGTATGTTATGGCGGCGCTGAACACCTACTTCGGCGGAGGTATGAGTTCGCGATTGTTTCAGACTTTGCGCGAAGAAAACGGGCTTGTGTACTCGATTTATTCGTATAACGAAAGCTACTCTGAGGCGGGTTTGTTTAACATCTATGCCGCCTTAAACCCTTCTCAAGCGAAGGCCGCCATGGCTCTTATCCGTAAGGAGATCGCCCGCCTGTTTACCGATAAAATGACGGAGGCAGAGCTGGAGAAAACCAAGGAACAACTTAAAAGCTCCTATTTGCTGAGCTTGGAAAGCTCCTCCAGCCGCATGAGCAGCATAGGGCGCTCGACCTTGTTCTTGAATCGCATTTTGTCGCCCGATGATTTGGTGCGCCGTATCGATGACATCAATCTCGACCGTGTGTATGAGTTGGCCGGGCGCATATTTGATCCGGCGCAAATCAGTTTGTCTGTGGCGGGAGGTCTGAAAAATATCGATGTGAAGGAGTTGGCTGTGCATGTCTGAACGTTTTGAAATTCTGCAAACCAAGGACGCCGAAGGGTTGCCTTGGCCAAAATACATGAGCGCAGGTGCGGCGGGGATGGACTTATACGCGAACATTCAAGAACCCGTCACTTTGCGCGCCGGCGAAATCACACTTGTGCCAACGGGTATATGCATCGCCTTGCCTGAGGGTTTTGAGGCACAGATACGCCCCCGCAGCGGGTTGGCGCTCAAGCACGGGGTAACGCTGGTTAACGCCCCGGGCACGGTTGACTCTGATTACCGCGGTGAAATCAAGGTCATTATGACTTGTCTTGCGAGGGAGCCTTTCACCATCACGCGCGGCGACCGAATCGCACAGATGGTGATTGCCGCCTACACCCGCGCGGAGTGGGTGCCTGTGGAAAACTTGGACGCAACCGCGCGCGGGGCGGGCGGATTCGGGCACACGGGGGCTTGACGGATATAAAGAAGCCTGTTATACTGAACGGAGAATGATTGTCAGCGGATAGGAGTTGTTACAATGACAGGGCCGAGCGAGTTGCTGAAACAGAAGAATCTGAAGGTGACACCGCAGAGGCTTGCCATTTTTAATATGCTTCTTTCCACGGCCGGGCATCCCAATGCGGAAGCCATCTATAAGGCGCTGGCGCCAAACTGCCCGGGGCTGAGTCTGGCCACGGTTTATAAAACGCTGGACTCCTTATGCGCGGCCAACCTGATACAAGCGTTGAACGCGGGAGAGGGGCGGTTTCGTTATGACGCAAACCACGAAAGCCACCCCCATTTTGTTTGCCGTGCGTGCGGGTGTGTGGTTGATGTTTGCGGAATAGGCGGGCTGGAGGCACTGCGCAAACAGGCCATGGCCGCCCTCGGGGCGAAGATTGAGAAGGAACAGGTGTTTTTTTACGGGACTTGCGAGGCATGTTTGTGAGGGAATGAAGCCGCGTGAGGCAAGCGTTTCGGCACAAAAATATTTGATGATATAGGATAGGAAATCCAATAAAAGAGGCGTTATCCCACAGCCGCATGGGATAACGCCTTTGCCGTTTCTACAGCACAAACGCCAATGCCTCAACCAAATCCTCTGCCACGGGCACCCCGCAGGCCAGCAACCGCTTGCGGCTTTGATGCCCGCGCGCCACCAGCACGCAATCCACCCCGATGGCACGTGCCACCTCCGCGTCATGCGTGGTGTCACCGATAAGCACGCCGCGCATGATGCCGTTACGTTGGGCGTATGCCCGGCCAATGTCTGTTTTGCCGGTTGCATAAAAATCTGATATGCCCAAAATTTCATCGAAATGGTGCGCGATATCGAACGGGGCAAGCTGTTTTTGCAAGTGATCAATGCGCGAGGCTGACAGTATGACCTGCTTTATGCCGGCTGCGGCAATGGCCGCAAGGGCAGGGGCGGCATCGTCAAACAAAGCAAGCGAGCGGCCGCCATCCCCATGATAACGGTCAATATACACTTGCGCCAACGTTTCAAAAGGCGCATCGGCAAAGTCAAGCCCCGCACGGATATAGTAATCACGGGTCGGGAAGCCAAACACTTCCCGATAGCCCTCGATACAGAAAAACGGAGGCCTTTGGCTTAGGGCAAGCACATGGTTGATGCATTGCATGGACCATGCCGCATCGTCAAGCAAGGTGCCGTTCCAATCCCAGATGATATGCGTGTATGGTTTCAAGCACAGCTCCTTAAAACCCAAAATACTCTTTTGCGTTCGTATACGAAATGCCCGAGGCAATCTCCAAAAGCTTCTCCTCGTCATTCGGAAATTCGCCGTTTTCCACCCATTCCGCCAACAAGTTTGCCACAATGCGGCGGAAATATTCATGCCTTGTGTAGCTGAGAAAACTCCGCGAATCCGTCAGCATACCGATAAACCGCGCCAGCATACCGAGGTTGGCCAAAGTCGTCATCTGCTTGACCATGCCTGTTTTGGTGTCGTTAAACCACCAAGCCGAGCCATGCTGCATCTTGCCCTTCACGCCACCACCTTGAAAGTTGCCTATCATTGCCGCAAGCAAATCGTCTGCTGCGGGATTCAGGCTATAGAGTATCGTTTTGGGCAAAGCGTTGTCCTGCTCCAATGCATCGAGGAATCTCGATATAGGCGCCACCACGGACGCATCACCAATGGAATCATAGCCCGTATCTGCGCCGATGGCCTGAAACATACGGGTATTGTTGTTGCGAAACGCGCACATATGCAACTGCATTGTCCAGCCAAGGGCGGCATATTTGCGGCCTAAGCGAAGCATGAGCGCGGTTTTGTATTGGGCATCCTCAATCGCCGTCACGGCTTCCCCGCGTAACGCTTTTTTCACAATGCCGTCGATTGTGCCATCGCAGGCCGCCTCAAACACGGGCGGGTCAAGGGCGTGGTCAGACAAGCGACAACCGTTTGCATGGAAGAAATCAATACGGGCATCCAGCGCCGCCCAGAGGCCGTCGAAGGAATCAACCGTTTGCCCCGTCAAATCGGAAAGTGTCTTGGCATAGGCGGCAAAGCCAGCATCCGCAATAGCCATGGCTTTGCCGGGGCGCAAAGTCGGCAACACCTTGGTTTTTATGCCGCTTTTGGCAATTTGTTGGTGATATTCTAAAGAGTCAGCGGGATCGTCCGTTGTGCAAAGCGATTCCACATTAAACCTCTCGAATATCCCCCAAACGGTAAAATCGGGCTGCGCAATCACTGCGTTACACGCCTCCCACGCGGCCTTCGCCGTTTTGCGGGACAGGGTTTCGTTGTAACCGAAGTACCGCTGTAATTCCAAATGCGTCCAGTGATAAAGCGGGCTGCCGATGCAATCCTCTACGGTTTCGCACCATTTTTCAAATTTATCATAGTCCGATGCATTGCCTGTGATATACGTTTCATCAATGCCGTTGGCGCGCATCAAACGCCATTTGTAGTGGTCGCCGCCCAGCCAAATTTCCGTAATGTTCTTGAAACGCTTGTTTTCCGCGATTTCTTTGGGGTTGAGATGGCAGTGATAGTCGATAATGGGCAAATCCTTTACCGCATCAAAAAGCTTGCGGGCCGTGCCGCTTTGCAAGAGAAAATCCGCGTCCATAAATGGTTTCATAGTGACACCCTCCATTCCAATATTTACTTAAAATTATACCATTCCCACAAGCCCTTGGCAAGCACGGGGATTGCGCAAGCGCACAAAAAGAGTTATAATCATGGCAGGATAAAGTAAGGGAATGATACAAATGCATCAACTGCTTTTGCAATTGACAGGCGTAACGGCCTCCCCTGCGCAATACCCGACGGGTTTGAGCAGGCTTGAGGCGGCGCATCCGTTGGCCGCGCTGTATAAGCGCCCGCATATGCCGGCCCGCGACATATTGAATCGGCTGAACGGCTTGCCTTCTGATGCGGCCATCCCTTTTGCGTGGAGAGAGGCCGCCGAAGAACGGGCGGCAGAGCTGCCCATCGGCTATTTCCGATTTCCCGACAAAACGGGGTATGTCCATAGCAAAGCGGATGCCCATGGGGTCAGTATGGAGATGCTGGACTGGCTGCTTGAATGGGTGGGCGGCGAAGCGATACGGTATAAGCTTTTATGCCCCGGGTTTCACGCTTGTATTGAGCCGATGGGCGCAGCGGGCGCGTTTCGCTGTGTGACGGCTATCGAGGCCGACCTTGATGGAAACGGCACCTCACCGCTTTCGTTTGCGGTGAAGTGGGAACGTTCGGGCGGGGTCTGCGTGCGCCGTGCAAACATTACGGCAGGGNCGTTTAAGCCTGCTTCGATATCTGTTGTGTGGTTGTCGGGCGAACTTCATGCCTTTGTGTGGTTAGGGCAAACCCTTAGCCCCATGATGCGGGGCTGGTTTGACGAGAAGCGGCTGTATGACATTGCAAGGTATGGCGCGTATGCCCTGGCACAGGCCTGCGGGGTTTTGCCCGGGCTGTATGAGCGGCATCGGGAGGGACGGTAAAGAAAAGGAGCGAACGGATTCGCCGTTCGCTCTCTTGTCAGTTTTCATTCCAAATCCTGCACGCTCATTTTTTGCAAAGGAGAATTTTTAGGCTGCTTTCGCCTGCAAATGACGTTGACAACCAAGCAAAGCACGGTAGGAATATTAAGCAGAAAGAAATATTTGATTGTGTCATCAATCATGAATCTAAGAGTTTCCCGATACGCCCCCTCGGGTGCTTGTTTCCATGCCTCGATAAGCGACAGCGGTTCAATACCATTATAAAATGTAGTCGGAGAAAACGGATTTTCAAGCCCCAGCGCCTGCATGACAGGCATGAAAGAGATTAAGAAGAACAGGCAGGGCAACAGGGCGCAAAACCATTTATTCTTTCGGTTTGCAAGAAATATCTGCAACAGGGCGATGACGGCAGCAAGCGCCAACAATAACAACATGCTTATAACCATTCTCACAAGCTACTCCCCCTTTCTTGTCTTTTTGTATTCGGAAATCAACAGCTTTGCCATATCGAAATCCAAATCCTCGTTTATCACCAGCCGCTTAACCAGTGCCACAAAAGGGTCGTTTGAAACGCCTTCGCTGATTTGGATTTTTTGGATAAGCTTATCCAATCGGAGCCTGACCGTTGGATAGGTAACGCCGTATTGGACGGCGATCTCTTTTAGTGACCCAGAGGCTTGTATGAATTTTTTGATAAAAACGACATCCTCATCTTCCAGGTTAACCATCCACTCCGGAATCATATCAATGGCCACAGCGCATCTCCTCCTTAATATTGTTAAGCATATCATTTAATTATATTTATGTCAATGGCAAGTGCAAGCTTAAACAAAATTGCACCAAGCAGGGATTCTCCCGTTACGCTTGGTGCATTGCCATTAAGCCTACAAGGTTCATCATTTTGTTTTATCCAATTCCTTCGGCGGTTCGGTCGCAAACCCCGAATGGGTAATTGTAAAGTCCCAAACATCGATAATGTCGGCATTCGTAATTCCAGGTAAAGATGCGATTTGCTCTCTCAACTGCTCAACATTATCTTCATGGGTTCCAACCGTAATGCGTCCATTTTCAGCCACGCCAAGAAAAGTTATATGGATATTTTCTTTGGCTTCTGCAAACGCGCCGCGAACAAGCGTATCGGCTGCCGTGTTTGGCCTCATATGCTGCAGCAAAATGTCATGCTGGCGAGCCACCTCCTCTTCCAAGGATTCTTCCATAACACCGCCACTTGCATCATTGCCGCCATATTCATTTGCACTTGCCATCATCACAAAACACATAAGCAGCACAAATACAAAGAATACAGGAAAAACTATTTTTACAGTTTTCTTCATATTGTTGTCAGCTCCTTCGTTTGTAATAAACTAAACCTCTTGACAATTAAGTTTGATTTATACAAAGCATAACATTGAATTATATCGATGTCAATAATAAATACGTACTTCAACAAAAACGAACCAAGCAGGATTGTGTTCTTCTGCTTGGTTCGTTTATTGTGGATTCGTTATGCCTCTGCCGTTTCGCGCTTACTGCTCTGCCGTTGCGCCATGACCAGTTTATAGTAAATCCCTTTTTGCTTCAAAAGCTCCTTATGCGTGCCCACCTCGGCGACCTTGCCCTTGTCCAAAACCACCAAGCGGTCGGCGTTTCTGAGCGTGGACAATCTGTGGGCGATGGCGATAGTGGTACGGCCCTGTACCAGACGGTTCAGGCTTTCCTGTATCGCGGACTCTGTTTCCACATCAAGCGAGCTTGTGGCTTCGTCCAGTATCAAAATGTCGGGGTTTTTGATGATCGCCCTCGCAATCGACAGCCTTTGCCGCTCGCCGCCGGATATAGAATGCCCGCTTTCGCCGATAACCGTGTTATAGCCGTCTGCGGTTTGCATAATGAAGTCGTGCGCGTTGGCCGCTTTAGCCGCCGCGATAACCTCCTCCAAAGAGGCATCGGGCTTGGCGTATATAATGTTGTCGTATATGGTGCCCGCAAACAGGAACGAATCCTGGAACACCACGCCGATGTTTTCGTGCAGATGTTTTGGTGAAATGTCGCGCAAATCCGTGCCGTTGATGGTAACGCTGCCCATATTGGGGTCATACAGCCGCATCATGAGGTTAATCATGGTGGATTTGCCCACACCCGAACGCCCGACAATGCCGATCATTTCGCCCGGTTGGATATCTATATCCACATTTTTCAGAACAGGCTCATAGGACTTATACCCAAACGACACACCTTCGAAATGCACACTGCCCGAGATAGGCACACGCTTGGAATCGTCTGTTTCCGCAATGTCCGGCTCCTCATCCAGTATCTCGAACACCTTGATCATGCTGGTAAGCGCGTCGGCCAGCCAGCGCGGGAAGGACACAAGCCAACGCAAAGGTGCATAGATATAGCCGATGTACATAGTAAACTGCACCAGCACGCCCAGGCTCAGCTCTTCCTTTAATATGGCGGCGCCCCCGAAATACAGCACCAAAAACTCGCCAATGCCTGTAAAGAAAATCAAGAGCGGGAACAGCCTTGCCCACAGGGACTCGTTATCCGAGGATACAACGGCCAACTCCTTCGTGGCGTTTGAAAATTTCTTGATTTCAAGCTCCTCATTGCCGAAGGATTTTACCGTGCGTATGCCCTTGATAATGTCATGCAGAATAGACTGACACTTTGAATTTTTGCGCCACTGCCTTTCGTAGCGTATACCGATAAGCCGCCAGAAGCGCGACATCGCCAGCGCCACTAAAGGCACGGGCAGAAACACCAAGATGGTCAGCCGCCAGTTTGTGACCAACAGGATCACCAGCACGATGACGAAAGTGATCATCTGCTCAATCGCCCAGCGGCCGCCGTCTGTCAGAAATTCGCGGATGGTGTTTGTGTCCTCCATAATGCGGCGAATCATGTCGCCGGGGGTGCGCTTTGCCAGCGAGTTCATGGATATCTTCTGCACCTTTTCATACGTTTGTACCCGCAGGTCATTGGCGTATTGTATGGTGGCCTTGTTAAACACCCTCGCGTTGACAATAAACAAGATTTCGCCCAAGGCTCGCGCCAGAAGGGTTGCCCCTGCAAGTATAATCACCTGTGCCCAAGTCCCGATTTGCGGTTCCAGGTGGTTGTCAATCAAAAGGCGGTTAAACAGCGGCACCAACAAATACATAACGCTTGATACCACCAAGAACACTTGTGCCATGATAATCTGTTTAGAATATGGTTTAAGCATCGACAAGGCACGTTTAATAACGCTCATTTTATTGAAACAAAACAGGCATTCTTTCACGCCCTCCACCAGCGGCCGCCCGCATTTCTCACAGACCGCCGTTTCCATTACGTCGGGTATGGCGGCGGTTTTGGTTTGTATATAGTAGTTGGCCACCTTACAAAACTCGCCCGCAGGTTTAAGCCCGGACATGGTGAAACGGCATAAAACGCGCTCGGTATCGTTTACCAGTTTGATATACAGCAGCCCGCAGCCCACGCCCGCCTTCACAAGCGCTTCGGTTACCTCGTTCGCCGATACGGTATACAGGCACTCGCCTTCGCAGACGGAACGGATGGTGCCGTCTGCGGCAAAGGACAATTCACCCCGGGCGGGGGATAAATCCAGCGCCATATCATATGCAAATATGTGTTGCTTCAAAATGCTTCGCCTCCCTCACAACATGGCGGATTTTAGAACATGTACGGCTCCAGCCTTCTCATGCTTTTTTTATCAAGCGATTCCAAATCACGGACAATATAGCGGTTGCCGTCCACATCGAAAATCAAAAGGCTGTGTTCCCCCAGCATACGGATGTTGCGGTTTACATCTTTCACGGCACAACTCTTGACAATGTCCTTCTCACCGGGGCGGGCCAGTCGCAGTTCCATATACACATAGCCCAGTTTATCTTTGACCGACTTAATTTCAAGAATGTCAGGGCAATAGTAGCGGCTTTCCAGCTCCCGCATGGCGATATCAAATTGCGGCCCCTTCAAATCGGTCATGTTTTTGATGATGCCGATTTCCTTGTTTTCATGATCCGCTACAGATATATACTCCATCGGTTTGCCAATGGGCAGCGGCCTGCGAAGCGTGATATGTTTATAGTCTTGCCCCAGATACCGCAGCCCCGTGAAGCCGCCCTCTGTGGTATAAAATTCCGTCTTGCCTATATCCAGAAGCCCGATGTCAATCTGCTCGATCGAGCCGACGGCGCGCTCTTGCTCGCTCATGGTTCTTCCTCCCTTATCAATCAATTCATCAATCCATATTGATAACTTTCAAGCCCTCCATTTGGATAGAGTACAGCTTGTGGTAGTCGCCTTTCTTCGCTATCAACTCGTCATGCGTGCCGGTTTCTGTGACCTTGCCGTTGTCGATAACGGCAAGCATATCCGCATCACGCAAGGTAGAAAGCCTGTGGGCGATGGCAATGGTGGTGCGCCCGCTTTGCAGGCGGTTCAGCGATTCCTGTATCTTGCCTTCCGTTTCGGTGTCCATGGCGGCGGTGGCTTCGTCTAAAATCAGGATTTTCGGATTCTGTATAATGGTGCGCGCGATGGAAAGCCGTTGTTTCTCGCCGCCCGATAAATCCTGTCCGCCTGCGCCCACGCGGGTTTCGTAGCCGTCGGGCAAGTTGATGATAAAGTCGTGCGCCGAGGCCGCCTTGGCCGCGCGGATGACATCCTCGATAGAGGCATCGGGGCGGGCATAGCGGATGTTGTCCGCGATGCTGCCGATAAACAGGTATATATCCTGCGATACAATGCCGATACTCCGCCGCAATTGCATCAACGGCAATTGCTTGACATTCACGCCGTCCACATATACACTGCCCTCTGTTGTGTCATACAGCCGGGCGATCAAGTTTGCCAGCGTTGATTTGCCGGCTCCTGTTTTACCCACAATGCCCAAAGTTTGCCCCGCAGGCACCGAAAGGCTTAGGCCTTTCAAAATCGGCGTGGCAGGATCGTATTCAAACTTAACGTCCTTGACCTCGATGGCGCCTTTCAGCTCTTCCAGTATCACGGGGTTTTCAGGTTCGGTCACATCACTTTCCGAATCGATGATTTCAAACACCCTCTGCGCCGCGTCTACACAGCGCGCCCACCAGTTTGATACCCAAGACATAAACTCCAGCGGCCCGTAAAGCATACCGAGATATGCAATGAACGTCAAAAGCGTACCGACGCTTAAATCTCCGTTAATAACCATCATGCCGCCTATGGCGGTAACAACAATCTGACCTGTGAACATAAACAAATAAATCAGCGGAAAGGCTGTAAAGCCCACATTCATGCCTTTGATATCAATGTTCGCCTGCTTCATTCCCACATCGGCGAAACGAATCGATTCCTCATCCTCACGGGCAAAGGCTTTGATAACGCGCTGGCCGTTAATAGAGTCGCTGACCATAGCGTTCATCTGCGAACTGTATACCCAGTTTTTGTGGTGGAAGCGGCGGAACACGCCCCACAGCACGCGGAACAGCACGATGACAAGCGGGATAACCGTCAGGCAAACAAGCGCAAGCTGCCAATGCAGTATAAACATCAGCGCCGACACACCCGCAAAGGTCAGCACATTTACGATAACATACGGCAGACCATCCACAAAAAACCAGTAGATATGCGTGGCATCTTTATTCACGCGGTTCATAAGCGCGCCAGTGCGTTTGGAGGTATAAAACCCAACGGACAGCCGCTGCATGGCCTCAAAGATGCGCAGCTTCAAATCATAGATAATCCAAGGCACCGTGCGGGCCAAAACATAGCCATAAAGGATGTTAAGCCCCGTATTTACGGCGCGGATGATAAACAAAAGCGCCACAAACCCAAGGACGATGCCGAAGTATTGCCCTTCCGGCGTCAGAACCTCGTCGAAAAACAGCTTGGTGCCCACATAAGGCGAAAGGATAGAAACCGCTGTACCCAAAAGCATCACAAGCATAATGAGGGCAACCTTTGCCTTATAATCCGCAAAAAAGCCCATCAAACGCTTGGTGATGGAAATTTTGTCCATGCATTTCAGGCAAAGCTTGCGGTGCGGCTCGGGGTAGCGGGTGCCGCATTTCGGGCAAAACAGCTCTTCTTCGGCCGCGATATCCTGCATGGGGTCGCTGCCGTCGCGCAGGTTGTTAACGGCCTTCATCAGCCGCTCGGCATAAACCATATGGCCTACCGAAAACAGCAGCAGCAATTGCTCGGTTCCGTTATCCGATATAAGCCGCCCTGTGGACAAAAGCTTTTCTGTGCGCAGGGTGCCCAGCTCAGACAAGGGCACCGTTTCCAGTTTATGTACGTTATACACAGACACGATGCGGCGTGCCCCTGCCGTTTTTACAAGCCCTTCTTCTCCGTAAAGTATATATAAATGTTTGGCATCCACGGCTGCGTACACATCCGCATAGCCGCCGTCCGGCGACATATCCGTGTGGATGGCATAAAGCAAATCTGCGGCGCGAATGCCTTGCGCCTCAAAGGTCTGCACCATGTAATCGGGCACATGCCTCTCCATTTCAAAGCCTCCCTTATGCGATACAACAACCGCCGGGCTTAAGCGCCCGGCGGCTGTTTGCATTGCGTGAACTGTATTGTCTTGATGATACCTCAAAAACATAAAATATACAATAGGAAAAGATAATTATACTTAAAAAAGATGATTATATTTCAATCGGTGAATTTGCCATCTTGATAAGATGTCTTGTGCCGCGGTGTGTTTTGTTGTATACTGAATGCAATTACGCAAACAAAGAGGGGTTAAACATGTTCCGTCTTGTGCTTTCAAACTTGACATCCCTGTGCCTGCTAATGCTCATCGGCTACATACTGCGCCGCGCCAAAATCATTACAGACGAGGTAAACACAGGGCTTTCGGCGATCCTTTTGAAGGTCGCGCTGCCCTGCACCATTCTAATGTCCATGCAGAGAGATTTTTCTGTAGAGATGCTGACAGACGGACTTATCGTGTTTGGCGTTGCCTTTGTCCTGCATTTTTTGGCCGCGGGACTGGGGGCGGGGCTTACGCGGTTGTGCAAGGTGTCGCCAACCCAGCGCGGGCTGTGGCTTTTTGCACTGTCCTTTGCCAATGTGGCGTATATGGGCTATCCCGTTATTAAAGCCATTTATGGGGACGAGGCCCTGTTTTATGTGGCCATGAACAATGTGGCTTTTAACCTGCTCTTCCCCACGCTTGGCTATGCCATCATATTATACGGCGCGGCCAAAACAGATAAACCCGCCGAAAAGGCAAGGTTTTCCGCGGTGGTCAAGCGCTTGGCGGTTAATGAGGCACTGGTCGCTACCGTTATCGGACTGACGCTGTTTGTTGCCTCAATCCGATTGCCCGCGCCTGTGGGCAACGCCCTCACCATGGCAGGAAGCCTTACCACCCCCGTTTCTATGATGATTATAGGCGGCCTTTTGGCAAAAAACAGCTTCAAGCTGGTGTTCAGCGATGTGAAGATATACGTGCTTGCGGCGATGCGCCTGTTTATTTTGCCGCTTGCGGTGTGGCTTATCCTGCGCCCGTTTATACAAAACGAGCTGATGCTTGGGGTCATGACATACCTTGTCGCGATGCCTGCCGGGGCGGTGCTGGGTATCGTATCTGTGCAAAAAGGCGCGGACGGCTTCACCGCATCCAAAATCGTGTTTATGACCACCGTGCTTTCGTTGTGCACCATCCCATTATTGTCATTGATTATATAAGGAGGCTTATATGGATATCCCCTTTTTTGAACGCAAACTGCGCAGCACGGAAATTTTTATGCTGGCGTGGAGGCTGGCCAAAGTTCACTGGAAGCACATTTTGCTGATTGCCGCGATGTTTGCCTTGCCCATGTATGCCGTGCTGCTGTTTATCCCCGAACATTTGACTGCCGCCGTTGCCGAAGGAATCCCCGCAGAGCTTTTGGGCGGCGGCCCGGCTCTCGCGGCTAACTCCGGCTTGCAGGCGCGGCTTATGGACATTATGACCTACGTTTATCTTGTTTTGGGTATCACACTGCTTTTTGACCCGGCGGCTGTCGGCGCGCTGACCTATTTGGCACATCAAGGGGTGCGCCGCCGCCCGGTAACCACAGCAGGCATATTGGATGTCAGTTTGAAGCGCCTTTTGAAGTATGCCGTCACCTCCGGGATATTATATGCCATGTGCATATTTTCCGCGTGGCTTCTCTTTATCCCTGCCATATTTATGATGGTGGCATACGGCTTCTGCGCAAGCGCCATTGCCGTTACGGGGCGGTGGGGGCCGGGTGCGTTTCGGGAAAGCTATCGCGTGGTACATGGGCAATGGCTGCAAACCGCCGGGTTCAGGGTTCTTGTTGTGCTTGTGCGCTACTTGCTGAATGTTTTGATCGTTTCTTTTATTGCCATGGTTGGGCTGGATGCCAATGCGGTGACTGCGGTGCTGGCAAGTGCCGCCGGCAGTGCGATTTTGTATGTGCTTACCATTGCGCAGGCTCTGTGGTACCTAAACCGCCGAGAGATGTGCGACCGCCAAGAGCCGTTTGAAAATTTGCCGCCTGGACAAGACGGGCCGGACCCAAGAGGTCTATAAGGAGAATATACGTGAATACAGTTCAAAAAACGAAATCGGGTTCCTTCTATAAAACTCTTTTCCTGTTGGCGCTGCCCATTTTTATGCAGGAGTTTATCAATTCAGGCGTGAATTTAGTGGATTTTCTGATGGTGGGCAGTTTGGGGCTTGACTCGATCAACGGGGTTGGGCTTGCCGGACAGATTGCCTTTTTGTGCATCCTTGTCATGTTTGGCATCAACAGCGGTTCGGCCATATTTATGGGGCAGTTTTGGGGCAAGGGCGAGGTTAAGAACATACATAAGGTGATGGGCATATGTTTCACGGTAAACTTGGCGGCAGGCTCGATTTTTGCCCTCGGTGCCATCGCCATACCGGAGGCGCTGCTGGGTTTGTACTCGCACGAGCCGGAGGTCATCCGCTTGGGCGCGGTGTATCTGCGCACCATCGGGGTAAGCTTTCTGCTTCTGGGCTTTACCACCACTATAAATGCCTCGCTTAGAAGCATCGGGCAAACCAAAATCCCCATGTTTACCACCATGATCGCCCTTTTGTCCAATGTTACACTGAACTATATAACCATATTTATTTTGCGCTGGGGCGTGTTTGGCGCGGGGGTTGCCACCGTGGCGGCACGGACGCTGGAGTTGATTGCTCAGCTAATCATTGTCAAAAAGCTTCATTTGCCTGTAGGAGCAAAGCTTCGCGCCTATTTTACGGCCGACCGCGTTTTCATCAGAGATTTCTTCAAAATCACGGTGCCTGTTATATTGAACGAATCCATGTGGGCGCTTGGCACCACCTTATACAACATCGCATACAAAGCCTGCGGCAACGAGGCGCAGGGTGCGGTGCAAATCGGCTCCAACCTGCAAGGCGTGTTTAACGTTTTGGGCATGGGCATAGGCAGTGCCTGCGGCATTATGCTGGCCAATTTGCTTGGCGCGGGCGCGCGCGAGGAGGCACTTCTCGGCGCTAAACGCGGTTTGCGGCTGGCCTGTGCCATCAGTGCCTGCATGGGCGTGCTGTTAATAGTGACATCGCCTGTCATCATCTCGCTGTACGATGTGCCGCAGACAGTTAAGGAACAGGCGCGCCTTATTATATTCGTAATCGCAGGCGGCCTTGTGCTGAAAACCTTCAACTACACCACCATCGTAGGCATCCTGCGCAGCGGCGGCGACACCAAGTTCTGTCTGTTTGCGGATGTGGCGGGCGTTTGGCTTATTGGGCTGCCGCTTGCTTTCATCGGCGCGATGTGGCTTAATTTGCCGGTGTACCTGGTTGTACTGCTGGTGTACGGCGAGGAAGTGTTCAAATGCATCGCCACCACATGGCGCATGAGGAGCGGCAAATGGGCAGCGCAGCTTGTTTGATTTTTTCACCTGAAAAAAGTTTGAAAAAAATTGCAAAAACCGTTGACTTTTTTGCAAAAAAGAATTAAGGTATACAAGGATACCAACGATAACTGTAACCGCTGTCGAATGGGCGGCCTGTGTGAAAAAAGAACAATGATAACGGGAGCGTTTTTCATTTCCTTTTTGCACGCAAAGCCCATGCGCCGGCGGTTAATTACTGCGCTCAATGCCACGAAAATCGGGAGGATTACGCAATGAAGCCGGTCAAATGGATATGGCAATACATCGGCACTTACAAATGGCACTTCATTATCGGGCTGCTGCTAAACGCTTGCGCCATCGTGCTGGCGCTGTCTACGCCGCTGTTTATGGGCTTGATTGCCAAGGAGGTCTTTCAGGAGCTGAATTTGGACGCTTTGCCAAGGCTGCTTATTTTAATGGCGGGAGCGGTGCTGCTTAAGCAAGTCGTGCGCTACACCTATCTGACCATGTTTGAGAGTGTGTCACAGCGCGTCCTTCTGCGCTTGCGCAACGATATTTACCGCCGCGTGCAGGAGCAAAGCTTCCGTTTCTTCGATACAAACAAGGTCGGCGATGTGATGGCGCGCATGACGGGCGATTTGGATGCCATTCGCCATTTGTGCGCGAGTGTTATTTTCTCTATATTTGAAAATGTGCTGACCTTTTTCATTGCGGTCGGGCTTATCGTGACCTATAGTTGGGAGTTGGCGCTGGCCCTTCTTGCCGTGGCGCCGTTTGTGGCGTATTTGGCATTTACGCAGGCCAAGAATATCAAGCCCGCCTTTGCCAAGATACGTGAGCAGTTTTCCAAGCTTAATTCTGTGTGCCAGGAAAACATCAGCGGCAACCGCATTGTAAAGGCCTTCACCCGTGAGGAATATGAAATCGAGAAGTTCCAAGTCGAAAACCAAGCCTTCTACGACACCAATATCGAGTCCGCTAACATCTGGCTCAAGTATTTGCCCCAGCAAGACTTTTTGGCGGGTTTCCTCAGTGTTATTTTGATATTGATTGGCGGAAACTTCGTAATTCTGGGGCGGATGGAGCTGTATGAGCTGATTACCGTCAACGGGTATCTGTGGGCGGTCAACAACCCCATGCGCATGTTCGGCTGGCTGGTGAATGACATACAGCGCTTTGTGGCCTCGCTTGATAAAATTTACGCTTTGATGCGCGAGAAAATCGACGTGAAAAACCCTGAAAACCCATACATACCTATGACTGATGCCAAAAAATTCAACCCCGCCCGCATGAAAGGCGAGGTTGAATTTAAGGACGTTTCGTTTTCCTATGATAAATTTCGCAAAATCCCGATGGCGCTTAAAAATGTGTCCTTCAAAATCAAGGCCGGTGGCACCGTGGGCATTGTCGGCCCTACCGGCGCAGGCAAGACAACCATCGCCAACCTCCTTTGCCGGTTTTACGATGTCTTAGAGGGCGAGGTGCTTGTGGATGGCAGAAACGTGCGTGAGTATGACTTGAAATACCTGCGCCGCGGCATTGCCACGGCCATGCAGGATGTATTCCTGTTCTCCGATACCATTGAGGGCAACTTGGCTTATGGTGTGCCTGAGGCGCCGGTGGAGGATTTGGTACGGGCCGCTAAAACTGCCGATGCAGACGGGTTTATCCTCCAAACCGAGGATGGGTATGACACGATTGTCGGCGAGCGCGGCGTGGGCTTGTCCGGCGGGCAGCGGCAAAGGCTGTCACTGGCACGGGCGCTGGCAACAAACCCTTCGATTCTGGTGCTGGACGACACCACCTCTGCCGTGGATATGGAAACTGAGCAGGAGATACAAGAAGCGCTGGAGGCGGATTATCCGAACATCACCAAGTTTGTGATTGCCCACCGCATTTCCTCTGTAAAATCCGCCGATTTGATTTTGGTGTTAGACGACGGTGCCATTATCGAGGCGGGCACGCATGATGAGTTGATTGCCAATCAAGGGCATTATCATCAGCTGTTTACCATCCAATACGGTGCATTTGCCGAAAGGCAGAATGCCGGGAAGGGGGCGGAATAGATGGCGCGGAATAAATTTGATATCGATGAAACGCTGGAGCGGGATGCGGAGTTTAATATCAAGCATCTGGCGCGTCTGAAGCAGTATGTCGCCCCATACAAGAAGCCGTTGGCCATGACGGCGCTTGTCATGGTGGTCGCAAGCGTGGTGGGGCTTTTGGGGCCATACATCATGAAAATCACGCTGGATACAGCTATCCCCGAGAAGAACATTTGGATGGTTGTGGGTTTGGCGGCGGCGCTTGCGGCAACTGTGTTTTTGAACTCTGTTTTTCTGCGGTTTCGCATCAAGCACATGTCGCATGTGGGGCAGGGTATCATCCGCGATTTGCGGAAGCATTTGTTCTCGCATATACAGGAGCTTCCGTTTAACTACTTCGACAGCCGCCCGCATGGCAAGATACTGGTGCGCGTGGTGAACTATGTAAACTCGCTGTCCGATTTGCTGTCAAACGGCATTGTAAACTTGCTGACGGATTTGTTCAGCCTGGTGGCTATTGTGCTGTTTATGCTTGCGATGGACGCGCGCCTGACGCTAATCAGCATGGCGGGCCTGCCGCTGCTTCTTTTGGCGGCAACAATAATCAAAGCCAAGCAGCGCAAGGCGTGGCGGTTTAACAGCATGAAACAGTCGAACATGACTGCCTATATACATGAATCTACGGCAGGCATGAAGGTTACGCAAGCCTTTGTGCGTGAGGACTGGAACAAAAATGTGTTGGGCGATTTGACGCATGTGGTCAAAAAATCGTGGATGCACGCCATCCGCGTGATGTTCCTGATGGGGCCTGCGGCGGACAATATCGCAACGTGGACGTACTGCCTCATCTACATGTGCGGCGTACTGTGGGTAAGCGGCACCACGGCGGATATGATAACCATAGGCACCTTGACGGCCTTTATCGGCTATGCAGGGCGTTTTTGGGGGCCGATTTCAAACATCGCGAACCTGTATAACCAAATCGTGGTAAATATGACGTATTTAGAGCGTATCTTTGAAGCCATAGATGAACCTACCGTCGTCAACGACATTGAGGGCGCAACGGTTATGCCCCCCATCCAAGGCGGCGTGGAGTTTGATGACGTAACCTTTGCGTATGACGAGTCTAAGGTCATACTGCAAAACGTAAGTTTTACCGTGAAACCGGGCGAAACGGTGGCGCTGGTCGGCCCTACGGGTGCAGGCAAAACCACGGTGGTTAACCTCATCAGTCGCTTTTATGACATAAACGGCGGCAAAGTTCTTGTGGATGGCACGGATATCCACGGGGTGACGCTGCACTCTCTGCGCTCCCAGATGGGCATTATGTTGCAGGACAGCTTCATATTCTCCGGCACCATTATGGACAACATCCGCTACGGCCGTCTGGATGCCACGGATGAGGAAGTCATGGCGGCAGCCAAAACGGTGTGCGCGCATGATTTTATCTCGGCGATGGAAAAGGGCTATATGACAGAGGTAAACGAGCGCGGCAGCCAGCTTTCGGTGGGGCAGAGGCAGCTTATCTCCTTCGCAAGGGCGTTGTTGGCCAACCCGAAGATTCTCATACTGGATGAAGCCACCTCCAGCATCGACACGCAGACGGAGAAGCTTTTGCAGGAGGGCTTGAACCGCCTGCTGGCAGGGCGTACATCGTTTATTATCGCGCATCGGCTATCCACCATCCAAAGCGCGAATCAGATTATGTATATCGATAAGGGCAATGTAATGGAGGCAGGGACGCATGAGGAACTGCTTGCGGCGAAGGGTGCGTATTATGAATTGCATGAGGCGCAGTATGCGTTTTTGTAGGCGTTGGGGCAACTAACAAACAAGGGCATCCCACGCAGACCGGCATAAAAAGGCCACTAAAGCAGAAAAATAAGACATCAGGAGGAGAGGCGACGTGTGAGCGGCGCCTCTCTTGTTTTCAACCGGATACACATATCAATCAAAATTGGGGCTTTGGTAAAATTCTTGGGTGAATGTTGGAAGGTTTCCCGTTTGTTGATTTCGTCTATAATGATTCGCGGCGCGTTGGGCGTTCCTTTTTTTTCGTGACATGCAAAAACCTCCTGTCGTAGTTTTATTCTACTGCAGGAGGCCTTTTTCTATTGTCTGTTTTCGCTGATCTTGTGTACAATGGGTGATGCCCTTATTTGTTTCGGTCCAGATGCACACAGAATAAATCCAAAATCATGACCGACATGTCATCTTTGTGCGGTATGCCTGCCCGGACAAATGTGTGGTAAAGCGCGGCTGTAGGCAGTAAAAGATGGTTGCGTATAAACATATTCAGCCCGAATTGAAGCAGGCAAATTTCGTCCGGTTTTGCGGCTCTTAATACCGTCAATATGTTTTGCGGTAAAATGATTTCCAGTGCCGGGAAAAGCTTTGCTATTTCGCGTTCAAGGTTCATATCGCACATGAGTGCCACGCCCCCAATACAATTAATTTGCATTCTGAATATTTATTATATCAAATACGGATAACAAATACAACTGTTTGCGATATGATTTATTTGGGAGCGTGGTAGAATGTTGAGAATCCGAGAATTACGTGAGCAGCGGCACCTGAACCAAGAAGGGCTTGCACAGAAAATAAGCGCCTCGCAGTCAACCATCAGCGCCTACGAAACAGGCGATAGGACACCGGACTTGGAGATGTTGATAAGGCTTTCCAAATTTTTCGGTGTGTCTATAGATTATCTTGTCAGCATATCCGAAATCAAGCAGTCGTTATCGCAAAACGATTTGACTGATACGGAGCGGGAGCTCCTTCTGTTGTACCGCCGCTTACCCTCCAACCGGCAAGAAAAAGCGCGCGCATACATGGAGGGTTTGGCCGACATCTGATTGGCCGGTATAAAAGAGGTGCTCAATCCATATTTTTCAAAAGTATCGGACTAAGAAGCTCTTACTCGGATTTCTCTCGAAGTTTCAAACTCTACAGTTGTTAAAGCAACCCCCATTATACTTTAAAAGTGATAAGCACTATGATAAACCGGTATGTCTATCGTTCAAAAATTTCGGGAGCGAAATTCCGGCAAACAGCTTAACTCACTCTCTTGAGTCGTACAGCGGTGTCACGATGGTCATACCCCACCCGTGCCGGTGTGAGCAGCGGGTGGACAACCGCGCATTTCCCGCGTGAGTCGTGTGACAATTGTGAATACTCAAATCAATGCCACAAAAAAGAACAGAAGAAAGATTGTGTTGTCCGTAAATGCAGATTAAAAAATCGAAATTTCGTTAAACAGCATTGGTTGCGTTAACGCAGTGAAATCATATATGAGTAGGTAAAGGAAAAAACAATGACTGTTGGCAAAGCAAATTACGGAAGATATGGCTATCGCCACATAACACCCGACCTACATAACGAGGGAAGCTCTATAAACCACAAAACGATTCAACGCCTCACGAGGCAATTAAATGTGTATCGAGAAACGGGGACTGCCCAATTTGAGGCAGTCCTCGTTTTTCATCGAAAATTCGTACACGAACACACAAAACAAAGGTATGCCATGCTGCTTACTCTCAAAGATAGGCTGCGATAATGGCGGCCACTAAACTGACAAGCGAAAAGGTGTATTGTTCACCGCCGCCTATGTCACAAAGGTTCACGAATTGGAACAGCGCTTGCCGCAGCGCCTAAACCACGGCTCGGTGAATATCACGCGGCGGCGCGGCTCGTGGTTCGTGCATTGAAAAGCGCCGGGACATCTGTGGAGGTTATATCAATCGCGGGGATGATACTCATTTTTGTGCTGTGTTATGAATTGATAACCATGATTATCAAGAAAAACAATATGCACGCGGACGTGCTATTTTCTGTATTAGATACCGCATTGTTATTCTGCTTGTAGTGAAAGCCAAGCCACAAGAAAACGTCCTCCTGAGCGTACCGAAGGATTCTCCTTGGGATTTTTCGCTTACACGCAGAATGAACGGGTCGAGGCGAAAGCAATCGACTTCCTTTGCCCTGCGCATTAAACATACCCCGTCTTGCATACAAATGAAATACACCCACACACAAGGGGGCTTTCCCATGCTTACCAACCGCAAAATCGGCCTTGCGCTGTCAGGTGGCGGCATCAGGGCGTGCATATTCCACCTCGGGGTACTTCGCTGCCTTGCGGAGCAAGGCCTGCTCTCGCGCGTTGCCAGCCTTTCCTCTGTGTCGGGCGCCAGCCTTTGCATGGCGCTTATCTTTGCCGCGTCGGGCAACCACTGGCCCTCGGATGCGGAGTTTCTTGCCTCTGTACTGCCTGCCGTCAAGCGCCGCATTTTGTCCCGCGACATTCAGGCCGCTGCGCTTATCCGCCTGCCTTTTTGCCCTCAGTATTGGTTCGACAAGGCGAAGCTGCTTGCCAAAATGCTTGAAACCAAGTGGGGCATCCGCGGAAATCTGCAAGATTTGCCCGACCGCCCGTATTGGGAAATCAACTGCACCACCTTCGAAACCGGCAAAAGCTTTCGCATCCGCAAGGACTATATGGGCGACTACCGCTTGGGCTACACCAAGTGTCCCAACCTCCCCATATCGGACATGGCGGCGGCCTCGGCGGGCTTCCCTGTATTGATCGGCCCGTATAAATTGGATATGACACGCTATGCATGGTCGCACGATACGCGCGGCCGCGAGCCTTTTGTGCCCACCCGCCGCCGCTGCTCCCTTTGGGATGGCGGGGTGTACGACAACTTGGGGCTGGAGGCGCTTTATAAAATCGGGCGGGGTTTGGATAACGAGATCCAGTTTTTAATCGTCAGCAATGCCTCGGGGCCGCTTGCCATGGTAGAGCGTGATTCCTTCCGCTTGTTGACCAACCTGCGGCGGCTGTTGGGCATCGCCCTGGATCAAGTGGCCGCCCTGCGCACGCGGGACATCTTCGCCTCTGTTATGGAGCGCGGTGACGGAATCTACATACAAATCGGAAACACCGCTGAGGCAATCGCACAAGCAAGCGGCGCCCCCTTAGACATATCCGCGCCGCTGATTCACCAATGCATGACCGAGGCCGAGGCGCAAAGGGCCATGCGTTATCCGACGACCCTGCGCACCCCCACCGAAGCGGATTTTGATTTACTTCTGCGGCATGGCTATGAAAGCGCACTGTGCACCATTGCCTGTTTTGCGCGGCCTTATGGACGGTAGCGATGCACAAAAATCCCGCCCTGCGCAACTAGCGCGGGGCGGGATTACGCGAGGGAAACCCCGCTTATTTACCGATAAATGAAAGCATATTTTTGCTGTATATCTTCTCGCGCGCTTCTTGGGACACACCAAGCTTATCATATATGGCGTTGTCTGCCGCGATATAGCTCGCCACCCGCTCATGGTTGAAGTTGCTGGACGCGTCTGTACCAAACATCATATGATCCGGCATCGACAGATATCCCACCGTAATCAGCTTCGTAAGTGCCTCCTCGCGATACATCGGAGGGGTGCCCGGTGTCAAATCCACAAACATTTCGGCCACATTCGGGTTGTTGGCCTCGAAGCGCAGATAGTTCGATTTCCCGAACACCGCCACCAACTCATCACACCACGGCCACGAAATGTGCGCCAGCGCGAATTTCAGCCCTGCGATGGGGAACAAATACTCGAAGTTGCCGGGGCGGTTGTACTCCGCCGACGGGCCGTCGTTGTACAAAATGCCGGAGTGAAACAGGATCGGCTTTCCGCGTTTGGCGATATACTCCCATACTTTCATGGCGCGGTCATCCTGCGGGTAATGATGCGAGCAAATGACCTTGAACCCAAGCACGCCTGCCTCGATTGCCATGTCTACCTGCTCCGCCGCCCCATCCTCCAACGGGTCAATCCAGTGGAACGGGTACAGGTTTTCGTTGCCGCCCGTAAACTCCATTACCTTTGCGATGCGGTTTTTGGCATCCTCCGGCGACGCTTTTTTGTTGCCGAACACAGCAGGCGAATGCGAGAAGATAATACCGCCGTCAATGCCGCCCAGCGCCATCTTCCGCGCAAATTCCTCTTTAGTATCGACGTTGTTCACCATGTGGATGTGACAATCCAAAACCATTTTGATTCCCCCCATATGCAAAATAATTAGACATCCGCACAAGCTGCCGCCGCACTCGCGCCCTGTGCGGGGCGGGAATGGATACGGTCGGCTTGTATGGCAAATATGCAGGCACAGCGGCCTCATATGTCTTTATAGATATATCGGACGGAATCCGACTATACTGAAGCTTTGTTTTCTGTTTTTCCCGTATGGGGTTGAATGCTTCTGTACGGCGCTCCGAAACTTGCGCGACCGCGTCCTCGGGTTCTGCCGGAACGGGTTTAACAGGAGGGCTGTTTGACAGTGCGGCTCCTCCCGCAGGCGCGGCCAAAGTGTCCGATCGCAGTTGCTCCAGATGCGCCACGGTGTCAAAAAAATCGTGCCCAAAAGCATACCTCACAGGCTCGGACGCAAACATAAACCCGTTTTCGTCCTTCGCGTACACCACAAAGATATAATCGCCGGCATAATAATCCAACACAGCGGACATTTGCCCATTTTCATCAACAGAGGTGACGGTGCCAAAGGCGGCAGTCAGCTCTTCCCCGTCCGATACGGTACGCAGAGCCTCCACAAGGAATGGGAAATCTACAGGGAACATGACCGCCGTGTATTCAAACACGCCGCCCTCAGCCGCCGTCCAGCGCAAGGTGTATTTAGGGTTCAGGAAGGACTTTTCCGCCGTAATCCCCTCAATGACAGGAGCTTTATCAATGGCGGGCGAGGCAGCGGTATAGCCGCCGATTGCCAGCAAATACTCATACAGGCCTTCCACATCCGCCGCCAATGCCAAAACCGTGTTTTCCTGCGGGCGTTTGTTAAACGCCGTAGGGGTTAGCGGCGACGATATCCCAGCCGCCAACCGCTCGGCCGCGTCCAAATAGTCATAGCTGCGCCGCGCGTTGGGCGAGCCTAAAAGCTGTACATAGTCGTTCGCCGCAATTTCCGCAATGTCCCACATGCGGCTTGCGCCTGCCCCGCTTGCCTCGGGCCGCCCCACCAAACCGCGCATCACGCCGTATTGAGAGTGCGCCCATTCTGAATGATACAAGCGCTCGGCCGCCGTGATATTTACAATGGTGTAATGATGCCCGTATTCATGCGACAGCACAGGCGCCATATCCGCCACCGTCGTGCGCCTATCGGCGTTAAACAACTCAATAAATGCGTTTGCGCCAAAGGAAAGCGTGCCGTTTGGCAGGTGCGATACATCTTCATAATAAAGCCCGCCCACACCCTCCGGCGAATCAGGGTACAGATAAATATGGGAAAGAAGCGACATTTCACTGCCGTACAAATTTTGCAGCAATTCGTGATGCAATTCATACAGTGCATTTTCCTCCCAATGCGCGGAAAAACTGGTAATAGAAAGGCCTCCGACCGAAATTTCGGCGACAGGGGTATAGCCTTCACGGGCGGATGCGTGCGCCGTTATGGCCGCAGCCATCAGACACAGCAGAAGCATAATCCCAAATGCCGCTTTTTTCATGCAGACGCACCCCCTTGCCCATATTCTTCTTTGTGTTATCATTATAAACAGTAAATGTTGTGAATTTATTACGCCGGGCTTAAATCTTTATGTCTTTCGCACATTGATTTCGGCGTTATGTTACAGTATAATGACAACAGGAAACGTTCTTTGCGTCCCTGCCCGACTTTTGACACAAAGCTGCGTATATAGAGCTATACCGAAACGGAGGAGGCAGAAAAATGAGTACAGAAAAAATGGCTATACTGAAAATGCTGGAAGATAAGAAAATCACTGCGGCGGAGGCCGCGCAGCTACTGGAAAGCATGGGAAAGGCAGGTTCGTCTGCCTCTGCGCCGACCTTGCTGGCACCGGAGTTTTCCTCCGCGTTTACCAACACCGTGAAATCCAAAACCCCGGCAGAGCCGCCGCGCCTGTTTGTGGAACCGTCGCCTCTGCCCGAACCGAAACCCGCGCATAAAACGCCCGAACTGCATATAGATCCGCCAAAAACCTATGCCGAACCGCCTCGCGCCAATCCCGCACCGGCAAGTGATGCCCCGCGTGACCCGCGTGCAATGCCGGCTACGCCCGTTGATCCGCGCGCGATACCACCAGGACGCGGCGGGCAACCGCAAACGCCGCCCCGCACATACGGTGAAAGCTTTGCGGAGGAGATGAGCCGCAAACTGGGCACCTTCATGAAGGATATGGAGCCGAAACTCCAAAAATTTACTGAAGTTGTGGTGGAAAAAACCGTTGGCGCGGCGGATGCCTTGTCACGCTCGATAAGCACACCGGCCGTCACACCGCCGCCGCGCACCACTGCGCCCGGTGTTACCCGCGGCGGCATCGAGAAGGTGTTTGAAATGCGCATTACAGAGGCGGGCGGCGAATTAAGCCTGGCAGGCTTAAACGGCCCTGTGCTGGTCAGAGGCTATAACGGCGACAAAATCAGCGCTAAAATTTACTATGTACCCAAGCACGGCGGCGCGGCCATTGATTTGATGGCGCTTGGTTCAAAGTATTACCTGCACTATGACGATAACGACTTTGCACGCGTGTGCATAGACGCGTTTATCCCCGAGAAAATGTTTGACAACATTCGTCTGTCTGCGATAAACGGCGCTTTGACCGTATCCACCTTAACGGCTGCGAACGTGAAGCTGGAAGGGCTGAACGGCGAAACAGAGCTGTCGGGCGTATCCGCTGACAACGTTATTGTGGAGTGCAACAACGGCGTGCTGCGCCTGCGCGACATATCCGCCGAGCGCGCCTCGATTGAAAACTTCAATGGCCCTGTATCCGCCACCAATACGGACATTGGGCAAATGAAGCTGTCCACCTTTAACGGCAGAGTGTCTATACAAACAGCAGGATTCCGCCGCTTTAACGAATACACTTGGGATGTGGAGTCAAGCAACGGAAAAATGGGCGTTGTGCTGCCTTCTTCGCCCGAATTGGGTTATGCCATCCGCGCCACATCAGCCCTTGGCACAGTGAAGCTGGGGTTGGTTGGCCTCAGTTTCTCGCGAAATGACAGGTCCTTTGCCGAAGCGCAAAGCGTTCGTTTTAACGAAGCTGCCAAAAAAATCCGTTTAACACTGGCCACTTCTAACGCCGCTTTGGAAGTCAATTAACCACAGCATATGTGCCTTGCCAAAAACTTTTTTGTGTTTTTGGCAAGGCTTCTTCATTTTTTCATGGATTTTTTCGTTAATATCCGTTATAATGAGAAGTAGCGCGTTTTTTACAACCACAAATGCCGCGTAAAATTGGGAGAGTGATTGGTTTGACACGGAACAAAACACACGCAAAAGCTGCAAGGGGCAGGCGTATGCTTGTAACGACACTGGCGGTGGCATGGCTGCTTGCGGCGGTGGCACTTTTGTCGGGCTGCGACAACGCCAACACATCGGACAACGCAGACGAAACCCCGACGGAAGCCGTGGATGCCAGTGGCACGGGGCTTGCCTCACCGGCACCGGCAACGGATGACGGGCTGATTTACCCAAACATACAAATCGGGGGGGTAGATGTCGGCGGGCTGACCGTGGCAGAAGCCAAAATCAAGCTGGCAGACGTGCTGCAAAGGGCATTCGACGAAAGCATGGTTTCTTTTGTGTATGAAAACGAAGCGCAAAACCTGCCTTTCTCGGATTTTGCCATTCACCTTGATATTGACAGCGCCGTGCAACAAGCTTTCGTTCACACAAGGCTGGGTGCCGACGCACAGCAAAACATAGCCGCCCTGGATTCCACCGCATTTGATATCGAGCCGGGCTGTTTCTATGACACAGCCGCCGTGCTGGCCGCCTTGGAAACCATGACCGAAGCCATCGCCGCTGAGCCGACTGAACCGCTGATGCAGCGCGCCAACGGCGAGTTTGTGATCACGCCGGGCACACCCGGCACAAAGCTTGACACCGACGGTGCGCTGACGGCATTTGCCGATGCGCTCAAAACCTACCGCGGCGACAGCCGCGTGATGTTGGTTTCGCTGGCCGTAACAGAAAACCCGCCCCGTTTTTCAACGGCGGACTTGACATCGGCCACAAGCCTGCTGGGCACATGGACGACGCACTATGGCTCCAGCACCTCCGACCGCGCCGAAAATATACGGCTGTCCGCAAACTCGGTGCATAACACTTACCTGCTGCCGGGCGAGGTGTTTTCCACAAATGCGACTTTCGGCCCCACAACCTCGGCCAGAGGCTACCGCCCCGGCGGCGCGTATTTGAACGGCCGGCTGGTCGAAGCCATCGGCGGCGGCGTGTGCCAAACATCCAGCACGCTTTACCGCGCCCTTTTGGAGGCGGAGCTGCGCATTGTCGAACGCACCAATCACTCGCTGCCTGTTGGGTATATGGTCTTGGGCTTTGACGCCACTTTGGCGGGCGACTATATCGATATGAAATTTGAAAACGATACCGATTTGCCTATATTGCTGGAAACCATCATGTCGGGCGGTTCTTTGACCGTCAACATATACGGGCACGAAACACGGCCTTCCACACGAACGATTGAGTTTAAAAATGAACTTGTTGCCACCATCGCACCGCCGGCAGAACAGATAATCGAAGACCCGACGCTGCCGCTGGGTGAGCGCGTGGTGGTCACCGCCGCCCGATCGGGGTCTGAGTATGTGGTGTACAAAAACGTGTACGAAAACGGCCAATTTGTGGAGCGGGTGCATGTAAATACCAGCCGTTACCGCACGGTTGCCGCCGAGGTGCGCGTGGGCACGATGCCCGTAGACACCACCGAACCGACAAACCCGGCGGAGCCAACTGACACGCCTGATGCCCCGCTTACCACCGAAACGCCCGGCGATGCTGTTGTGCCCGCACCGGTGGAGTCGGAAGCGCCCGTTGCAAACGAACCGGCCGAGCAAGCGCCTCCGATAAACTCGGACGACCAAACCCTGCCCGGCGAGGAAGAATCTGACGGGCCATTGATGCCGTAGAGGAGAATGCATATTGTTGAATATATGGAAACGGATTTGGGGGCTGTGCCTGCTGACGGCGCTTGTTATTGCCACGCTGACAGGCTGCGAAAGCGCCCCTGTGGGAACCAATCGGACGTATTACAACTCGTATTTTGGCGTGTCGATACACGTGCCCGGTACGGCGAAACTGGATTCGCTCTCGTTTGAAAATGCGCGGGCGGCAAATGTGCCGATGACTTTGGCGGATTTAGAGCTTTCCGAGGACGGGATTGCGGCAGGGCTTCTGCACATGTCGCAGACCACAGGGATGCGCCAAACCGTTGAGTCCATGGCGTGGGTGCATGTGTACGGCCAGCTTCGGCCGGAGCTTGACGGGGATCTTTCCGCCTTGGCCGACCTCATGCGTGCGCCGACGGGTGAGCGTGAAGGCATTGCCTTTACGTTGCTCTTTGACGGGCAGGAGGAAGCGGACGGGCATATCTTCCACCGCTTTACATACGAAATGCTCTTAACCGACAACCCGCTGCCCTTGCTTTATGAAGTGCATCTTACAAAAGGCGCAACGGAAGGCAGCTTTTTGATAATCGAAACAAGCTACGGCGGTACGGAGGCATCGAAGGATGCGGCGGAGGCCCTGCGCGGGCATGTCAAAATGATGCCCCTTGCGGAATAGCCGCCATGCATGGTGGCATACGTGTTTCGCGGGACCGCTGATTCAGTGAATCGGCGGTTTCCTTATATAGACAGGGGGAAGGATATGCGGTACGACATAGCCATTATAGGCGGCGGAGCGGCGGGCATGACAGCGGCGATAGCCGCCAAACGCGAAAACGCAGACATCGCAGTGGCCGTATTAGAGAAAAACCCGCGCGTGCTGCGCAAGCTTCTGGCAACAGGCAACGGTCGCTGCAATTTTACCAATGTATCCATTTCCCCGTCACGCTATTACGGTGAGGACGTGCGCTTCGCCGCCCCACTGCTTGCATCCTTCGGCACGGCGGAGGCCGTTTCCTTTTGGAATGGGCTTGGGATCCCATCTGTTGTGCTGGAGAAAGGCAAACTGTTTCCTATGAGCCTGCAAGCTGCGTCTGTCGCGGATGCCCTGCGTTTTGAGGCCGAGCGGCTCGGAGTCTTGATGTTAACGGATTTTGCCGCCCGCACTGTTTATGGCAAAGCGGGAGGCGGCTTTACCTGCACAGCAACGGACGGGCGCACCGTAACAGCCTCGCGGCTTATTATCACCACAGGCGGACGTGCCGCCCCGGAGCTGGGAGCAGACGGAAGTGGGTATGACCTCCTGCAAAGTTTGGGGCATAGCCTTACCCGTACCACCCCTGCCCTATGCCAGTTGAAAACCGAAAAAAGCATCGTTTACGGGTTGCAAGGGGTCAAAGTGGATGCGTCAGTTACCATGCTGCATCAACACAAGCCCGTTGGCACAGCACGGGACGAGTTGCTGTTTACCGAGCAAGGGTTGTCGGGTTCGGTGATATTCGAGCTGTCAGTGTTGTGGCATCGGTTTGCCCCCCTGACGGCGCAGGTGGATTTTTTACCTGATATCGGCTTGCCGGACTTGACCGCCCTGTTGCGGGTGCGGCGAGATGCCTTGGGGCATTTGTTTATGGAGCATTATGCAAATGGCCTCCTCCACAAAAAGCTGGGGCAGGCGCTGACGAAGCTGTCCGGGATTGAGAAGCTGTCCTTGCCCGTTTCCGCCTTAACAGATACCCAAATCGATGCTTTTGCCTGCATTTGCAAGGGCTTTACGGTGCAGGTAACGGGTCCGACGGGCTTTAAGAACGCGCAGGTTACAGCAGGCGGCATATGCACGGGGGATTTTGACGCGGAAACGATGGAATCCAAGCTTGTGCCGGGGCTGTATGCCGCGGGCGAGGTGTTGGATATATATGGCGACTGCGGCGGGTTCAATCTGCATTGGGCGTGGGCATCCGGGTTGGCCGCAGGGAAGGATGCCGCGCAATGAAGCCAAAGAAGTAGGAAGCATACCAGAGGCGTTCCGGGATGCCCTTGGGGATGCGGAAGAGCCAATATATCGGAAAATCATGACGATATGCCCCGCAAAGGACAAAGCGAGTTTCTCCTTTAAGCGCAAAACACATAACAAGCAACTCGCCAAAATGGGCATCCAAACAGGTACCCAGGCCCCTTCTTTGCCCTGCGATTTTCGACTTGTTGCGGGCATTCCAAACGGTTTTCGGGCATTGTCGATGCATAATCAAAACGGGTCAAGACAAGTTAAGCAGAATGTGATATACTTGAAAATGTGAAAAACGCAATGAAAAACAAGTATATATATCGTTCAAGAATTTCGGAAGCGAAATTTAGGCAAGTAGTCAAGCTATTTTCAATGGACTTAACAGCAGTGTAAACAGCCGAACTCACTTGCTTGAATCGTAATACTGTCAATTCCTTGTATGCGGCAATGCGGCATCGCATTGCCGCATACAGTGAGGCTCATTCCCCGGTGGAAGGCGAATTCGAGGTTGATGAAAGTTATTTCGGCCCACGACGAATTAACAGGAAACGTGGTCGTGGCGTCGGAAGCAAGACGATTGTCTTTGGACTTTTCAAACGCAACGGAAAAGTGTATACTGAAATTGTTTCGGATTGCAAAAACCACACTT
>JGI994J12354_10000748_pt1 | contig 32610 bp, 24 predicted proteins | sample IntmicLarv3ML3BL_FD_12354 | JGI IMG/M metagenome (IMG submission 12354) | reverse complement strand
ACAAATGGGCAATCAGAGCCACTCTTGTGACGGCATTCGTCACGTTGATGCTTGGATTAAAGAGGGCTACATAGGCAAAGTTCACGAAGTTATTCTTTGGACAGATCGACTTAGGGATATGGATACAGCGCCTGTGAGAATTGTTGATGGACAAGTTGTTTACCCTCTTGCACGTGCAGTTCCAGAAGGTTTTGATTGGGACTTATGGCAAAATGTCGCAGAGCCTCAAGAATACTTCGGTGAACATTGGTTTTGGCGCAACTGGTGGAAATACGGTAGCGGCGCACTTGGCGATATTGGATGCCATATGTTAGACATTCCTGTTTTTGCTTTAGGATTAAAATACCCTAGTAAAATCACAGCTAAGTCAACAAAAGACACTCCTATCAGTGCCTCCTTCCAAGAAAAAGTTGAATATTATTTTGACAAAACAAATCAAGGAATCCCAGTTAAGGTGACATGGCATAGCGGATTCAAATATCCCAAAGAGCAGTCTGAAGATTATGATAAATCTCTCTTGCCAGAACTTCCTCAAGCGTGGCTCGATACTAATCGCGGATACGAAGCCTTGTCTGATAACGGAATGTTTATCATAGGCGATAAGGGCGTGATTTATTCTCCTGCAATGCACTTGCAAGACAAACCTGTATTGTTGCCTCGTGATTTGTGGAACGAAGTAAAAGACGATTTACCTAAGCTCACAAATAAAATCCAAGGTGGCGATCACTACTTTAATTTTGTTGCAGCAGTTCAAGGCAAAGCAGAGCTCAGTTCTGACTTTGAATATGCTCATGTTTTGAATGAAGTTGTTCAATTGGGCAATCTTGCAATACGCTCGAAAGCTGATATTGTTTGGGATTCAAAAAATCTTGTCTGCAAAGGCAATCCTGAAGCAACTAAACTTGTAAAATATCCAATGCGCCCAGACTTTTTTTAATGAAGTAATTGTGCAAAAGTCGTGACAATGAACCAAAATGCAATCAGTACAGTATCAGACAGTCTAAGATTTGAAGCACTTTTTTTACAGACACATAAAAATAGGCTTGAATCTAAAAAAACTTACTTTATCGTTATTTAAAGGATGAAAACACTATTTGTGCCTAAAGGAAAAATCGCGTATGAATCCCTCGTTGCACTGATTACAACAGATATAGAAAGGCTCATCTCCACAGACTGAAGAATTCATCTTGAAAACAACACAGTCTTCTCCGGATTTGTTAACGGTTCCAATTTCTGCATAATTTGCGATGTAGCAAAAACGACAATCACCGACTTATTCGCAAAATTCAAAGACGCATAATTCTTCATTTTAAAAATTTTAATTTAACATCTATTTTTTGTCATGAAAAAATCGACACAACTAAAAAACCTAATTACTTCAAAATCGCTTTCATTCATAATGGAGGCTCACAACGGCTTGAGCGCTAAAATCGTGGAAGAAGCAGGCTTCTCTGGCATTTGGGGAAGCGGCTTGTCAATCTCAGCTGCATTAGGCGTGAGAGATAACAATGAAGCATCTTGGACTCAGGTGCTCGATGTGTTAGAATTTATGAGCGATGCAACCTCAATACCGATTTTGTTGGACGGAGATACAGGCTATGGAAACTTCAATAACATGAGGCGTTTGGTTCGCAAACTTGAACAACGCGACATCGCGGGTGTCTGCATAGAGGACAAGCTATTCCCAAAAACAAATTCTTTTATTGACGGAGAAGCCCAACCTCTAGCCGATATGAACGAATTCTGTGGCAAAATAAGAGCAGCAAAAGAAGCGCAAAAAGACCCAGACTTTGTTGTTGTTGCAAGAATCGAGGCGTTTATCGCGGGTTGGGGCGTTGAAGAAGCAATTAAACGCGCAAATGCCTATGCAGATGCTGGCGCAGATGCAATTCTTGTCCACAGCAAAAAATCCAATGACTCCGACATCGTAGCTTTTATGGAAAATTGGAACAACAAAAAGCCCATAATTATTGTTCCAACCAAATATTATTCGGTTCCTACAGAAAAATTTGAAAAGCTCGGTGTCAGTATGATTATTTGGGCCAACCACAATTTGCGCACATCAATAACTGCGCTACAAAAAACTTCGGCTCAAATTTTCAAAGACCAAAGCCTTATAAATGTCGAAGATGAAATAGTTAAAGTCAGCGAAGTTTTCAGAATACAAGGGGCCGACGAACTCAAAGTCGCCGAGAAGAAATATCTACCATCCGCGGGCAAAAAATGGAATGCGATTGTTTTGGCTGCATCACAAGGAAACCTCGGAGAGCTGACAAAAGACCAACCAAAGACCATGGTGAAAATTTCCGGAACTCCTATTTTGAGCAAACAAATCGAAATGTTTAACAATGCGGGAATCAAAAACATCACCGTGGTTCGCGGTTTTGCAAAAGACAAGATTTCATTAACAAACGCCGATTACCTTGATAACGACGATTATCTGTCTACAAAAGAATTATACTCTCTCTACTTGGCAAAAGACAAGCTCGCTGACAACACCATCATCACGTTCGGCGACATCATATTTAAAAGTTTCATTTTGAACGAACTGATGAATCAGAATTCGGATATAACCATTGTGGCCGATTCCATCAAATCAAAAATCGACCGCAAGTGCGACTTTGTCATAACAGACAAACCTTTCTCCAAATTATTCTTCGACGATGTAGCAACTTTAAAATCCGTATCATCATCATACAAAGCAGAAAACTCAAATGGCGAATTTATTGGCATGTTGCGTCTAAATAATCGTGGTTGCGAAATTGTGAAAGACCAACTTGAAAAAATGTCGCAAAGACAAGATTTTGCAAATTTGACATTAAACGATTTCCTCAATGAAATCGTAAAAGAACACACCGTAAACGTAAAATTTATCACTGGCTCATGGTCGGACATTGATACAATCGTAGACCTACAACAATGCGGAGAGGATTAATATGATTGATGTATGTGCTTTTGGTGATGAACTAAAAATATTCGGATTTTCGTTTTTTGCAGGCGTACCCTGCTCTTTTTTGAATCCTTTGATAAATTACGCCGTCAACGATTGCGATTTCATCATGGCAGCAAGCGAAACCGACGCCGTCGCCACTGCGGCTGGAGCATATATCGGCGGCCGAAAATCCGTCGTGCTAATGCAAAATTCAGGATTGGCAAATGCTGTCTCAGCATTAACATCGCTCACATTTTGTTTTAGAATACCTTTACTGGGCTTTGTAAGTCTGCGAGGTGAAACTGGAATTAACGACGAACCTCAACACGAATTGATGGGGCAAATAACGACTGATTTGCTCGACTGTATGAAAATCAAATGGTCATATTTGGAAGACGATTCCGACAAAGCAAAAAAGCAGATAGCACAAGCAAACGAAATAATCGAACAAGGTGAATCTTTCTTTTTTGTGGTTAAGAAAAATACATTCAGCAAAATTTCATTAAAAGATAAGTCGGTAAAATGTACGACAAACAAAGCAATGTGTGGAGATTTCAACTCCGCTCAGTCCGAGATGCCGAGCCGATTTGAATCATTGCAAACTTTGCGCTCAACGCTTGGCGAGAATGCAATATATCTTGCGACAACAGGCTTTACGGGCCGCGAACTCCATGAGCTAAAAGATGCGCCCAATAATTTGTATATGGTCGGCTCAATGGGTTGCATAAGCTCGCTAGCATTAGGGCTTGCAATATCAAAACCGTCAGAAAAAATTGTCGCAATAGACGGCGATGGCGCACTTATCATGCGCATGGGCAATATGGCCGTAAATGGCTTTTACGCACCAAAAAATATGCTTCATGTATTGTTGGACAACAATTGCCACGACTCTACTGGCGGACAATTTTGCACATCATGCAATGTAGACTTTGCAGGCATCGCAGCACACGCCAATTATGATATCGTTTACAAAGCGAACAATCTGGAAGAATTCGCAAAATATCTTTCTGAATGGAAAACAAATGGCGGATTAACATTCATTTGGCTTAAAATAAAAAAAGGTGAAAAAGAAGGTCTTGGACGTCCTAAAATCAAGCCCTTTGAAGTAAAAGAACGCCTAATGAACATTCTAAACAAATAAAATATGACTGATACTGCAATTATATTAGCTGCCGGATTGGGCGCAAGGTTTCAAGCCGAAACAAAAACTAAGCCCAAGGGTTTTATCAGCGTATTCGACAAAACACTGATAGAACGTTCTTTAGAAGCTCTACAAAAAAATGGCATTAAAAAAATCTTTATCGGAACAGGTTATCTTTCATCGTTCTACGAAGACCTTGCAAAAAAAATGCCTCAAATATGCTGCATTAAAAGTGACAAGTTTGAAACAACAAGCAGTATGTACACACTCTACAATATGAAAGACCACATCAATTCTGATTTCCTTCTTCTGGAATCGGATTTGTTATATGATTGCGCATGGATAGAGCTGCTACAGAAATCCGAACATTCCGATGCAATACTCGTCAGCGGAAAAACAAACTCGGGCGACGAAGTCTATATCGAAACAGACGATAGTTTCTGCCTCAAAACCCTTTCGAAAAACAAAGACCTATTAGGTCGTATCGACGGTGAGCTTGTTGGTATCAGCAAAGTCTCACTTGAAGGATTGAAATGGATTTGCGATTATTATTGGAGCAAATTCAAAGAAGCTCCAAAAATGGATTACGAAAGCGCATTGTGCGCGATGTCGTGCTCATATAAAAAAGTTTTTTGCGAAAAAAATACTGACTTAGCTTGGTGCGAAATCGACAATATAGAACATTACAAAAGGGCCATAGATGAAATCTATCCAAGAATTTATTCCTGAACGCAAAATCCTCCTAAACCCAGGACCGGCAACGACTTCAGATGCAGTGAAACTCGCAATGATAGTCAGTGATATATGTCCGCGCGAAGAAGAATTTTGCGCGCTTATGAATTCCATCAAACAGGATCTCGTAAAAGTAGTCGATGGCGAAAGCCATTACAAAGCCGTTATGTTTACATCGTCCGGTACTGGTGGCGTGGAAGCCGCGATAACTTCACTTGTACCCGAAGGCAAAAAGATTCTGATTATAGAAAACGGTGCCTATGGCAAAAGAATGTACGATATCGCATCGACATATAAAATTCCAGCCCTACTCCATAAAATATCCTATACAAGCATTCCCGACATTTCCGAAATTCGCAAAATATTAAGAGCTAACCGAGAAATCGGAATCATCGGAATCGTCGACCATGAAACTACCACTGGCATACGTAATCCAATTCAAGCGATTGCAGATATGGCTCATGAAGAAGGAGTAGAGCTGATTGTCGATTGTATGAGCTCGTACGCAGGGCTGGAAATTGATTTATTAAAATGGAATGTCGCAGCAATCGTATCTTCGTCAAACAAGTGCATTCAAGGTATGCCTGGGCTAAGTTTTGTGATTGTGCGCGACGATATTCTCGAGGCTTCAAAATCAGTTAAGCGCTCTTTTTATCACGATATTTACTCTCAATATTCTGGATTTAACTCAAACGGACAAATGCAATTTACGCCACCTGTCCATGTTGTTTACGCATTGCGCAAAGCATTGGATTTGTTCTTCAAAGAAACTGCAAGCAAGCGTATCGAACGTTATAGAAAAAATTTTGCGACACTAAAATCAGGACTCGAGAATATGGGCTTTAAGTTTCTTGTCGCACCGGAACTGCAATCGGATATTCTAATTGCGGTGCTTGAACCGACAAATGACAGTTATTCATTTGCCACCCTGCACGATTTCCTATATGCTCGTGGATATACAATATATCCAGGAAAACTGAACGAATCAAATACCTTCAGACTTTCAGTGATTGGCGATTTGCACGAATCTGACATAAAGAGCTTTCTCACCGAATTGAAAAATTGCTTCATTGAGAATGGCTGGGGCGATATTAAATGAATAATAATGCAATTTTTATATTGCTTACAAAATATTCTTATTTCCAAATTCTTCATTTCTAACTCTAAATTTCATGAAAAAAATATTCACACTAATTTTATTTTTTATAACGCTTAACGCTTTTGCAATAAACCCGTTCATTGGCGAATATGTAGGCAAAGTGGATGCTGAAAAAGGCTATTATAAAGGCAGTCCCGATTTGTCTTTCGTAGTTTATAAGCAAGGAGACACCTACACCATTGAAGCCTATACTCTGCTCTGGCGTAGAGCACATTCTGTTGCACAATTCAAAGTCAAAGAAGAAGATGCTGCTCTTAGCTTTGCAGGTCATGCTCATGACAACTGCTACTTAGAAGGCGAAATTGCAGATGGAAAAATCACAGGAGTTGCAACAAGTAAAATTTCTGAAAACGAAAGTATAAAAACTCCTTTCACAATAAATCAGCTTGAAAGAAAGCCTCCTACACTGATGTTATCAGCACCTAAAGACGCTATCATTCTTTTTGACGGCTCAAAAGAATCTGCACAAAACTGGAATAATTTTACATGGACTATCAATAAAGATGGTTCTGCAACTATCGCAAAGGAAGACCCAAAGCACGACGCTTCTATTTCTACTAAAGAAACTTTTGCAGGCGATTTCAATATGCATATTGAATTTATGTTGCCTGATGAAACAGATTCTAACTTAGGACAATGGCGTGGAAATTCGGGAGTATTTTTAAATAGATTTGAATTTCAAATTTTGGAATCTTTTGGTTCAGCAGGAATTTGGAACGAATGCGGTGCTGTCTATAAAGTGCATCCTCCTTTGGTGAATGCTTCTTTGCCTCCAGAACACTGGCAAACTTTCGATATAGAATTCCAAGCTGGCGAAGTAAAAGATGGAAAAATTATCCGTTATCCACGCGCAACATTGTATCATAATGGAATCAGAATTCACTCCGATGTTGAGCTTAATGAAATCACCGCACATATTTCTAGCCTCCGCGAAGTGAAGGCTGAAGATATAGGTGCTATACGTATCTCTCTCCAAGACCATGGAAGCAAAGTCAACTTCCGCAACATCTGGATTCAACAAAAATAATTTAATTACAAAAGGGGCATTTTATTAATAAAAATTCTTATTAATAAAATGCCCTTTTTGTATATATTTATTTTCACTATTCTTTTTAATGCGAAACTCTTTCTTTTTATGGGGCGTCTGCCCCCTAACCCCCGAGTAAGGGCTGGTTTCGCCCTCACAACCCAAAGCAAGTACGACTTGCAGCGTTAGCCCATTCGGAGCGTCCGCGTTGCGGACATCGCACAGTATGCAGAGTATGAAGTTGTCAGAGAGTATTTTTATGCTGTTGTCACATCATTTTTAGATGGCGATGGAGATATCACATAGATGAATAAAAGCAACTACTTGCCCGTTTCTTTTTTAATGAAGAATTTGCGAGCTTTTGGGGGCATAACGAGCAATGCGAGTTTACCCCGAACGAAGTGAGTGGGCGAGAACAGCGCGGATTTTGCGCAAGCAAAACCAAGCGAGCGAGTGCAATCCGCATCTTTAGAAACTTAAAAAAAATGCTTGCAAAAAAATTTTGAGACATTTTTATGTATTGGTTTAATAAATTTACTATGAACGAACCACAAAAAAAGAAATCAGCTTTAGAGTTGAATTACACAGAAACTGAAGCATTGAATCGTTTTGTCACAGAAACTGGCAAAATTTTGCCTCGCAAATTTACAGGTCTTACAGCGGCAGAACAACGCCACGTTAAGAAAAGCGTAAAGCATGCGCGCAATATGCTTTTGATGAAATAGTATTTTCATGCAGAAAATTACGCAGTCCACAAAGAACTCCGTAAGACTGAAAAATTCAAACGAGCCAAGTGACTCCTTAGTCAATGTGGCTCGTCTTATTTTGGGCGGAAAGTGCGTTGCTGTGCCCACTGAAACTGTCTATGGACTCGCCGCAAACGCTCTCGATGAGAATGCTGTGAGAAAAATTTTTGAGATTAAAGGTCGCCCATTAATCGACCCACTGATTGTCCATATTTATGATTTAGAATCAGCAAAAAAGATTTCGCACTTCTCTCCTCTTGCAGAAAAAATTGCGGAGAAGTTTTGGCCTGGACCATTGACATTGGTTCTTCCTAAAAAAAATATTGTTCCAAAGATAGTGTCTGCAAATTTGCATACTGTCGCAGTGAGAATGCCAAAGCATCCATTGATGCGCGCCTTGCTCAAAGAATGTAAAGTTCCATTGGCAGCCCCAAGCGCAAATCCATTCGGATATGTCAGTCCTACAAAGGCAGAACATGTGCGTGCTCAATTAGGCGACAAGCTCGATGCGATTTTAGACGGAGGGCAATGTTCATGCGGATTGGAGTCCACAATAATTTCTTTAGTTGATGAAAAAAATATTTCTATCTTGCGTCACGGACCAATCGCTCAAGAAGTGATTGAAGATTTTTTGAAAGTGAAATTATTGAGTCCGAAAAAAAATCCTGCGCACCCCGAAGCCCCAGGAATGATGAAAAAACATTATAGTCCAAATGCAAAATTTTCTCTATTCGATGGAGAAAAAAATATCGCAGAAAATTTTGATGGCGCAGTGATTTTCATAAAAAAGCCTGAAACTTTGAAATCAAATTTCTATTGGCTAAGTGAAGATGGAAACCTTGAAAAAGCTGCCCATAATCTTTTCGATTTAATCAGAAGCTGTGACGCTTCTTACAAAAATATTCTCTGCGAAAAAGCAAAAGGCGCAAATATCGCACTCGCAATTAATGATAGATTATCTCGCGCTGCAGCAAAATGATTCTTTTTGTAAAAAAAGCTTGCACATGTAAAAAAGCATCTATTTATTCAACCGTTTAAAAATTTAAGTAAATGAAAGCAACAATTAAAATTCAAGGGAAACAATTGACAGTGTCCGAAGGTGACATCTGCTTTGTAAATCGCTTCCAAAACTCAAACGCGGGCGACTCAATAAACATCAGCGAAGTTTTGATGATAGGCGAAGGCGCATCTGCAAAATTTGGCAACCCACTCGTTGACGGTGCAAGCGTCGGAATTAAAATTCTCGAAAATAAGCGCGATAAAAAAGTTCTTATCTACAAAAAGAGACGTCGTAAGGGCTATCAACGTAAGAAGGGTCATAGACAAGAATTGTCTGTAATCAAAGTTGAATCAATCAAAGGATAATCGTCATGGCACATAAAAAAGGTCAAGGTACTTCAAGAAACGGCAGAGACTCTCATGCACAACGCAGAGGTGTTAAAAAATATGGCGGTGAATTCGTTTTAGCAGGCAACATAATTATGCGCCAATGCGGAACTAAAGTTCATCCAGGATTGAACGTAGGCTTAGGCCGCGACTTCACCCTCTTTGCCCTCAAAGACGGCACAGTATCTTGGGACGGCGCACGCCGCAAAGTCTCAGTTGTAGAAGAATAATAAATATTAAATTTATTTTTAAAAAAGCGAATTCGTTAAATAAATCTATTTAACGAATTCGCTTTTTTTATATATATTCTTTTCTTGTTCTTGTGTACTTGCTTTTTCTTTTGTTGGTCGCTGCCCAACACCCGTCAAGGGCTTTGCCCTTGAAACCCACAAAAGGACTTTTTTCGTTCATCCTTTCGAATACCTGACTTAAGGGGCTGTCTGCCCCTTAAGAATCCTCGAGCAAAGGCTGTGAACGAAAAAAAGCCTTTGCAATCCAAAGCAAGCGGGGCTTGCATCCATATTGACATTCTACATAGACAGACACACGCATTGCCTTTGGCAATTGCTGAATGCGATGTCTAGGTAATCTTTTTTTAGTTATTTAGCTAATCGTATTATAGACAAACTATTCTATGAACTTTGAAATTTTATTTTTGATAATTATATAAAAAAATTGTCGTGCACAGTCTGACGACAAATAATTCTGTACAGAATATATAATGAATAATTAAAACAAAAAAGAGAAAGCTTCTCTTAAACTAGAATCAAAGCACGAAGTGCGCCACTTTAATATTGGTGCGTGCTTGAATCGGAATTTTTAGGTTTTTTCAAAAAGAAAAAATCTAAAAACGATTCAAGTACGATTGTCACACACGGACAGCGAACAACATCAACAAACGTCTCTGACGACTTCAGACGCTGCATACTGTGTGATGTTTACGAAGTAAACGCTCCGAACGGGATTTCGAATGCAAGCCCCGCTTGCCTCGGTTTGCAAAGGCTGAGCAAGCCTTTGCCGAGGTTTCAAAAGGGCGAGAAGCCCTTTGCGTGTGCAGAGCGGAGCTTTGCCTCGGTTGCAAGGCTGAGCAAAGCCTTGCCGAGGGTTCGAGCCCCTCGTGGGTTCTTATCGTCAGGGTTTCTTAAGGGGCAGACAGTCCCTTAAGTCAGGTTTCGAAAGGATGAATGCCTTCCGTCGTTATGGTCTACCTTGGAGGTAGAGGGAGAGGTTATTGAAGACATCTTTTTCGGAATCGGCTAGGTTTGTGGATTCGGAGGGATCGTCGTGAGTATTATAGAGTTCTGGGGCTTTGCGTGGGTCGTCATGAACGAGTTTGAATTCGCCTTGACGTATAGATTCACGCCAACGGTCGTTATCAAGACGGCAGAATCTACGAAGAGTTTTTATAGGGAGTTGTTTTCCATCAAAAAGAAGTTCTTTAAAAGAAATACCATCTAAATCTTCAGGAGATTCAATCCCGCAAATATCCAAAAGAGTTGGCATGATATCGCAAGTCATAGCTTCGAAATCAGTTTCTATGTTTGCGGGAATTTTCTTTGGATACGTCATTCCCATAGACACTGCAAGTCCACCATCATACATAGTGCCTTTGCCATCACGAAAATGTCCATTGTTTGCCTCGCTCGACAAAGAGCCTCCGTTATCGGAGAGAAAAATAATTATAGTATCATCAAAAAGATTTTCTACTTTGAGTTTTTCTATGACTTTACCAACAGAGTCATCAAGATGCTCAACAAGCCCCGCGTATCGAGCACGAGTTTCAGAAATGCCTGATTGTCTTTGCTGAATGCGCTCAATGTAATCAGGACGTGGTTGCAGAGGGTCATGAGGCGCATTATATGCTAAATACATAAAGAAAGGCTTTTTCTTAGCCTTTGCTTTTTCTATAAGATGACAAGCCCAGTCAGTAAAAATATCTGTTGCATGACCAGAAACTTTGACTTCTTTTTCATTCACACGCATGTAGTTTGTATTGTGACGGATATGAGTAAAATAGTCTTCCATCATATCGCCAAGGAATCCATAGAAGTCATCAAAGCCTCGGGCATTAGGTAAATCATTTCCGCTTAATCCAAGATTCCATTTGCCGACAAGCATAGTGTAATAGCCGTTATCTCTCAAGATTTCAGGCAATAAAGAAATATCTTCACGAAGTTTGCCCCATGTTTGATTGCTCTTTGAGCGAATCATACCTGCCATGCCCGCATTTCTAGAATACAAGCCACTCATGAGGGAAGCACGCGCAGGAGAACACACGCTACTTGTGGAATAAAATCTATCGAACTTTAATCCTTGAGAAAAAAGTTCATCTATTTTCGGAGTCATAATATCTTTTGCTCCATAGCAAGAAAGGTCACCCCAACCCAAGTCGTCGGCTAGGATAATCAAGATATTAGGCTTTTTATCTTTGCCAAATAATCCGATAAAAAAAAGTGCAATTATTGAAAAACAGACAAATATTTTCTTATTCATGAACCCAAATGCTAGAGGCTAAAAGAAAATCTACAAGATTATTTGATTAAGAAAAATAAATTTTTGCTTGGCATAATTTAAAAATCGTTAATCATATTTCACCATGTCAACGAATTCGAAAGATTCAAAAAATCCGAGCTTTGAAAAATCGCTCAAAATGCTGGAAGAAATTTTAGAAAAAATTGAGTCCTCAAATATAGGACTCAATGAATTAGTTGACGACTACTCTAAAGCTCAAGATTTGCTGAAAATATGTAGAACTCATCTTGATAATGCCGAACTTAAAATATCTCAAATAAAACAAGACGGCTCACTTAGCGAATTTAAAGAATAATGTCATGGCTATTTTAGACAGTATAAAAACATCTGCCGATGTTAAAAAACTTGCCCCTAATCAATTACCTTTGTTGGCGCACGAAATCCGTAATAAAATTATAGAAGTGACTTCTATCAATGGAGGACACGTAAGCCCAAATTTGGGAGTAGTGGAACTTAGTATTGCTCTGCATAGAGTTTTTAATACTCCCAAAGACAAAATTATTTTTGACGTTTCGCATCAATGCTATACGCATAAATTGCTCACAGGTCGCAATTCTGAAAAGTTCACGAATCTGCGTAAAGACGGCGGATACAGCGGCTTTTGCAATATCTTTGAAAGTGAGCACGACGCTTTTGGTGCAGGTCATGCTGGGACTGCGATTTCTGCGGCGTTGGGTATTGCCACTGCCCGTGACTTGTCAGGCACTGACGAAAATGTTATCGCTGTAGTTGGAGACGGAGTTCTCACTTGTGGTGTGACATTTGAAGGACTCAACAATATTGCAGAGCACACGAAGAAAATGATTGTCATATTAAATGACAACGAAATGTCTATTGCAAAAAATGTTGGCGCGATTGCAAAGTATCTAAACGAGATACTCACCCACCCTACCTATAACAAGCTACATAAAGACATGGAGTCTTTCTTGAAAAAAGTTCCAGGGGGCGAAACAATTAAAAAGCTTGCTTCAAAAGCAATGGGCGAAACTAAAGACTTTTTCTTGCCCTCTTCAATATTTGAAAATTTTGGCATGCGCTACCTAGGTCCTATAGATGGACACAATATTCAACTACTCGAACAGTATTTGAATTTCTGCAAAATGAGTGACGAACCTATCTTCCTTCATGTCGTGACGAAAAAAGGATTGGGATTAAACGCTGCTCAAAAGAATCCTGAAAAATTCCATGGAGCTTCTCCTTACGATAAAGAAACAGGCGAAGGCACAGAATTTAATGATAAAACAATTCCCACATATCAAGACGCTATGGGGAAAACTCTCGTCAAAATCGCAGAACGTGACCACAGAGTTTTAGGTATTACAGCGGCTATGGCTTCTGGAACAGGATTATCTCATCTTAAAAAAGCTTTACCCAAACAATTTTTTGATGTTGGCATTGCCGAAGAACATGCAACTGTTTTTGCTGCGGGATTGTCAACCCAAGGCTACAAACCTGTGACAGCGATTTACTCAACATTTATGCAACGCGCGGTTGACTGCGCGATGCATGATATTTGTCTGCAAAAATTACCCTCTGTATTCTGTATGGATAGAGCGGGACTCAGTCCTCAAGACGGCGCAACTCATCATGGGCTTTTCGATATCTCTATGTTGCGTTGCTTGCCAAACGCAATTGTCATGCAACCTGCGAATGAGGACGAACTAGCAGATATGCTCTTTACGAGTGTTGAAAGTAAAAAGCCTTGCTTTATACGCTACCCTCGTGGAAAAGCAGAGGGCGTGCCAATGAAAGATTTTCCTGAACTAATTGAAATAGGAAAATCTGAAGAAATCATTGCTCCTAGTGGCGACATAGTGATTTGGGCATTGGGCACAATGCTAAAAGAAGCTCTTGCAATTGCCGCAAAAATCGAATCTGAAACTAAATTCAAAGTTGGCGTTGTGAATGCAAAATTTGTTAAGCCATTAGATGAAGAGCTTTTGCGCAAACATGTAGAAAATAACAAGCTTATAGTCTCTATTGAAGACCATGTTGTAAGTGGCGGATTTGGCAGTTATATATCTGAATTCATGCATAGAAATTCATTGAATAAGCCTCTTGAAATTATAGGTTGGCCCGATGAATTTATCCATCATGGAAGCAATGTTGACTCTATCAGAGCTCGCTATGGATTGGATAATGAATCTATCAAGAATCGTATTTTGCAAAGAGCAAGTTCTATCAAAAAAAGCTTTAGCCTTTTTTGAAATGAAGAATTAAGAATGAAAAATTAGATTCAGTCTTCCTTGAGGCGAAGTTATTGTTTTTCAAGATTTAAGAAGAAATTTAAAAATACTAAAATCTCTGCAAGGAAGAGTAACTCTAATTCTTCATTTTTAATTTGCACTGCTTCGCAATCCGTGCTGTGTAAAAAACTCATCCTTAAACTAGAATCAAAGCATATGAGATTTGCTGAAAATAAAATTATCCTAAGTACAATGTGTGATGTTTACGAAGTAAACGCTACGTTAGGGATATAGATGCAAACCCAGTTTGCTCATTCTTAATTAGCTAAAGCTCGGAGCTTTAACTTTGCTGAGCTGACTTTTGATATATTTAGCACGCAAAATGTCTCGCTTTGATTCGCTCAAATTTTCGCATGCAGTTGCTTCTAACAAGTGCGCAGGCTGAACATTATTTGTCAGAGAATTTATTATTTCTTTGTTTTTCAAAAAGCCTAAATCAACTGCCAACCTAAGCATAGACAAGCAATTCAAAGCTTCTGTTGAAGTAATAATCTCGCAAAATTTCAAAACTCCCCAAGCTCTAGCAATTTTATCATGCAAATCTTTTGGATTATCTTTGAGCATTTTTTTGCGAGCATCCATTTCAAACTTTTCGATTTTCTTAACGATTTTTGAAATTTTTGCAATAATTTCACTTTCAGAAATCCCTAAAGTTTGCTGGTTTGAAATCTGAAATAATGAACCAACATAATCACTACCTTCACCATTAGACCCACGTACTGTAATGCTTAATTGATTCACTCCTTTTATGATTTTTTCCATATGCCCTATCATTAATAAGGCGGGCAAATGCATCATTACAGAAGCTCGTAAACCTGTGCCTGCATTGCTCGGACAAGCAGTTAAAAATCCATAATCTTTATCAAAAGCATAATCTAATTTTTTTGAAAGAGCAGTATCAAGCGAATCAATTTTAGCCCAAGCTTCGTGCAAGACAAAACCTTTTTCTATTATTTGTAAACGCAAGTGGTCTTCTTCATTTATCATCACGCAAAACTTGCAATCTCTGCTAATTACCGCTGCGCCTTTTGAATTTGTGTTAGCAAAAAGTTCTCTACTAATTAGCCTGTTTTCAAGAAGCATTTTTTTCTCCATGTCAGACAAATCGTCCATACGCAAAATATTGCTCGCTTTCAAAGTCTCGTTAGATTTCAAAACAAATTGCGCCTTAGATAAAATTCCATCTAAAATTTCTGGATTTGCGCTTGTCGAAAATGGAGTGCCTTTTAAATTTCTCGCTAATCTTATGCGTGAGCTAATTATTATCGAAGAATTTTTTTCATCGAATAAATTAAAATCTTTTAATGAAGAAGCTTCTCTCATTAAGAACCTTTGCATTGTTGAATTTTATCACGCAAGATAGCCGCATCTTCATAGCGTTCTTGTTTGATAGCCACATTTAATTGCTCATTTAAATCGTCCAAAGACTCGTAATTTTTAAGATTAATAGTTTTTTTTGCTTTGGCTCTTGTAGCCTTGAAAGTCTTGCCAATATGTTTTGTCGCGCTATGCATTTGCGAAAGAACTTCGTCAAAATTTTCCCTGAAAGCTATGTAGCAATCAGGACAAGAAACTCGTGAATTTTTTTCAAAGAAAGAAAAATTTTGTCCACAAGTTTTGCATACACATTCTTTTTTGTCGCTTGATGTTTTTGTTTTGTGATTTTTTATAGAATCCATCACATCAGAAGAAAATAACGACGCCAAATCAAAATCTGATTTCTTTGAGCAGTTTTCGCACAAATGAATTTTCAGTTTTTGATTATCTATAATTTTTGTAATATGGACAGTTGCTTTACCGCCACATATCGCGCATTTATATTCTTCAGACATTTTCTGCTAATTTTAATAAAGTCTCAGAAGATGGAATATCTTTAATAATCTGAGATGGCATTGGCCCCACACCTATATATCGCAAATTTGGCAAATTTTTTAACTTATTATTCCTGCCCGCAAGCTCGACAATCACCTTGTAGCAAAATGCGACATAGAGCTTCGCGTTTTCTGGAAGCTTATCGAAGGAGCGTATCTGCGAAATATCTTCTGTGAATGAAGGAAGCGTTTTGTATACAGGAACAAGACTTCTACGAACCGCGTCCGAACGTGGAACATTCTTATAGATTTGATTTGTTTTTTCGCATTTGTATGCAACGCAAATTTTCAAGTCGCCCCAAGAGCTTTCGCATTGAAGAGCATCGAGCTTATTGATAATTAAATCGTCATAACCGCCATAACGTAAAGCGTCAGCCTTTTCAACAGCGTCGAACCACCCAACCATACGTTGACGTCCTGTGCTTGTGCCGAACTCAAGCTTTTTGAGCTTTTGAGTCAGAGGATGTTCATCATCCATTTGAGTCAAGAAAACGTGCGTCCCAACTTTTGTGTCGTAAGCTTTGCAACAACCCAACACGTGAATAGGGCAAATAGGCATTGCAATACTTTGGAAAAATTCCGGCACAGTAGTGTGCGAAGCCGTCACATTCGGAGAGAATCCATGACGCTTATCCAACCAATACGCCTGACCAAATTCACCTATAATGTATTGACCATTTTCAACAATTTTTATGCATTCTTCACGAACATCGCCAATGCATTTTGCTATGCTCTGCCCTGCATTCCAGTAGATTTCAATAATCTTTTCTATATTCAATTCAAATGGATTTTCGCCTTTGAAAATTGTGAAATCAAATTCATTTTTGTCGAAAGTGGAGTCATTCAAAGCATCGGCGTTTGCGCGCATTTCAGCGTTAGTAAGGATATCGAAAAATCCGTTCCAATCTTGTTCAGAAACTTTGCAAACATACTTTATCACATCGCAAGCACGTAGTAATTTTGCGCGCATTTTTGAAGCGAAAATTTCTCGATTAGCTAAAAAGTCCGCATACCAAATTTGGAATTGACCAACTTCATCTAAATAAGAAGGAGTAATGCCTCTGCCTGTCGAGCCACGAGACTCTTCTTTCAAAATATTTACTCTGTAATTTTCCCAAGCCAAGTCGAGAAGTCTGTGACCGACATCACTTACAAGAGTTCGTTCGTCTATCATGAGTCTGCCAAAAATGTCATAGCCTTTTGCTTCAAGAGGCTTGCCTTCCCAAATAAATTTGCGCGGATCTGCAACAACACCACAGCCAATCGCTAAGCATGAAACAGATTTTTCAATTACGCCCGCAGGTAAAAGATTCAATTTAACATTTGCCGCAGTGTGCCCTGAATTCGCGCCACCATTGACTTTAACGACCATAGCAACGATATCGTCACGCTTTGAACTTGCTTTTAGTTCTTCAATTACTTCGTAAACAAGACGACCTTTACCTTCATCGCCCATGCTAATGCCTATGTCGGCAATGAGTTGACTTTTAAAATTTGTTAATGGCATAAAAACTTTCTACACTTATTCATGTTAGACAAGCTATTCATAAAAAAATAAAAAGAGAGTGAGAGCAAGTCTTTTTAATGAAGAATGAAAAATGAAGAATGAAAAATTGAATTCTAGTCTTCCTTGCGGAAATTTTTTTCATTTTTTAAAACATCAAATTTCCCGCAAGGAAGAGTAACTCTTATTCTTCATTTGTACTCGCTCGCTTGGTTGCTTCGCAATCCGCGTTGTTCGTTGCACTCCCAAAAGCTTGCTAAAGCAACTTTTGTGTTTTCATTCTTCATTTTTCATTAAAAAAAGTCTTGCAAAAGAAAAAAATCAGTATTGTATGAGTGGTTTCTAATTGACGCAGGATGGAGCAGCTTGGTAGCTCGTCAGGCTCATAACCTGAAGGTCGCTGGTTCAAATCCAGCTCCTGCACCCAATTCAAAAAAGAACTGTCAAATCGGCAGTTCTTTTTTTGTGGAGTTTTTTTGTAAAGACAGTACTATTTGAAAAAATTTATGAAACGTATTTTAATTCTTTTTACTTCAGCGCTGTTCATATTCAGCAGTTCTTTTGCGAGAAATCCTAATGTCGTCGTCATTATGGCAGACGATTTAGGCTATGGAGACATAGTTTGTAATGGCGCATTGCCTGAATCTATTGAGACTCCAAACATAGATTCCATTGCGAATATTGGTATTAATTTTACAAATGCCTATTGCACTTCAGCAACGTGTAGCCCTTCTCGATATTCTTTTCTTACAGGTGAATATGCGTTCAGACGCAAGGGTGTTGGCATTCTCCCAGGAGATGCAAAATTAATTATAGACACAGAGAAAACTACTTTGGCTTCTATGTTTCAAAAAGCGGGATACAAAACTGCGGCGATTGGTAAATGGCATCTTGGTATAGGTAAGAATAAAAAAGTCGATTGGAATCAAGAGTTAGACGGCACACCTCAAGACATTGGATTCGACTATCACTTTATATTTCCCGCAACGAATGACAGAATGCCTTGCATTTATGTAGAACAAAATAGAGTCGCAAATTTAGATTCAAATGACCCAATCAAATTGACTTATTCGCAGAAGGAAATTCCTGCGCCAACCGAGGAAGAATTGAAATCTTTGCGCTGGGAGTCTAAAGCTAAGCGTGACCAAATCTATAATGGTGCATGGCGATTCGGCTATATGACAGGCGGCAACAGCGCTCTTTGGAAAGACGAAGACATAGCCGATGATTTAGTCGCAAAAGCAAAAACCTTTATTGACGAAAATAAAGATAATCCCTTCTTCATTTATTTTGCGACTAATGATATTCATTCGCCACATATTCCACACGCGCGCTTTGCAGGCAAGAGTAATATGGGTCCAAGAGGCGATGCAATTTTGTCTTTCGATTGGTCTGTAGGAGAAATCATAAAGGCGTTAAAAAATGCAAATGTTTTTGATGACACTATTTTGATTATCACTTCAGATAACGGCCCTATGGTAGTGGACGGCGGCGGCGTGTTTGATGACGGCTCAGATAAATTGCTTGGCAAACATAAGCCCTCAGGAATTTTGCGAGAAGGCAAATATTCTATTTTTGAAGGAGGGACAAGAATCCCCATGATAATTTCTTATCCAAAACATATAAAGAAATCATCTATAAGCGAGGCACTCGTGTCTCAAGTAGATATGTTTAGAAGCTTTGCAAATATGTTGAATATAGCCTTAGAAGAAAAGACAGCATGCGATAGTTTCGATACTCTTTCAACCTTCTTGGGCGACTCACAAACAGGTCGTGAATGGATAGTTGAATACGTAGAATTCGGACCAAAATTTGCAATACGCAAAGGCGATTTAAAATATATCCCCGCAGCCCCAAACTTCCCTGAGTCGCTCTACGACTTGTCTGCCGACCCATCCGAAAAACATAATCTTTTTTCTACATCTCCCGAACAAGCTCAAAAGTTAAAAATTCTCCTCCAACAAATCATGAATCAAAATTGATTTTTAAACCTAAACTTTTTTCAAAAAAATAAAGAACAAGCGGCTCGTTTGAATCGCTTGTTCTTTTTGGAATTATTTTTGCAGATTAGGCAAGGGTTTGAAGTTTTCGTCCAGCAGTGTACAGTTGGCGACTTTATTGAATTCGGAACTGCGGACTTCCCATACTATTCGTTTATGTGGTGTGATTTCAAAAATATGAGAACCATGTTTTCCATCAGGAGTTTCTTGTGTATTCCAATTACAAACTATGATATTTCCATTTGGCTTTTTAGTCAGCCCTGCAATCACTCCAAAATTAATATCAGGCGCGTCGACTTCTTGGACAAGTTGCCAAACAACATTATTATTTGAATCGTATTCCGTCACAAAATTATTTGCGCTGATTAAAACATTTCCATTATCCAGCGAAACTGCGCAGATAGGCATTCTGTTTTTTGGAAACTCTCGAACAACATTGCCTTTTGAATCGTACTCACGTACTGCGCCTTCGGCTGTGAATGGAACAAGATATGTATCTCGTGGAGTTTTTCTGCACATTCTAAATTGAGCATGTGGAGTTTTTTCTGTCGTTGAAAGTGGTATAGACAAAACTTCTTTACCATTTTTCAATTCAACTAATCTACATTCTCCAACTATACCAACGAGCACATTGCCGTTGTCTAAAGGTTCTACAGATGGAACTTCGTTAGGAGCTTTCACTGTATATTCCCAAACAGTTTCTTTATCGCGATTAACTTCTTTTACTCCATTTTTCCAAGCGAACAAAATATTTCCACTTGGCAACATCCAAACATCTTGCGGATTTTCTGTTTTATATTCCCAAACAATTTTTCCATTTTCATCTGCAATAAATACAGATTGTCTTTCATGACTACCCGCTACAAATGGATGTGGTCCATAATTATTTTCATGCCAAAAATTATGTTTTAATTTCGCGTTAGAAAATTCTGTTCCTTGAATATTTGCTACATCTATATCCATAGTAGGCCAAACAAGACCTCCAGCATATTGAGTCTCTACTTCAAAGAATGCGCCAAAGCGTGGAGAATTACAATCCATCCACAGATTTACGAGTCGCAATTCTTCGTCTGAAATATTTCCTCGCATTTGTTTATCTTTTAACATTTCAGTAAGCTTGCTGCCCATTGCGCCAAACAATGTAGGCACAGAGCGAGTTCCGCCACTTTCGCCAACATAATCACCTGTCAAATTATTGCACATTCCACCTGAAAACCAAGATGTATAATCACGCAAAGCTTGATAATTATCTTCGATTGATTTTGTTTTATCTATCATAGGCAGATTTGATTTCATCAAAATTTTATGAATGTGTCTGTAATAACTAATAGGCTCTATGCTCTGCATTTCTGCCTGAAGTTTTGATGGAGCACGCCTCATCGCGGCAGGCATTTTTGTTATATTAGGAATCTCATTTCTATTTTCATGACATCCATAGCAAGAGAGCTGCTCACCTGGGAATGCAAAGGCGACAGAACGCATAGACTGCACTGCCATAAAGTTTTCATCCAAGATTTGAAATATCAACTCTTTTGCAACAGGAGCTTCAAAATAAACGCTTCCATCGTCTTCAACAGGAACAATTCCAAGAGGAATACGTGGAGTATTTTCTCGCTCATAACCAATCATAGGTTCGCCCATTGCATGATTTTCTTTCAAGATATTTTGAATCACACGCAACCATTTTATCTTTACATCCTTTGGTAAAGCTTGGTCTGTATGATAAACATTCATTACAGAAATTGTCGCTTTAGGAGCATCGTCATCCGCATTTGCACCTTGATAAGTTTTCACAGGAATCTCAAGGGGCATGCGTCTTGCAGAGAGTGGCATAGGTTCAAGCAATCTAAATCTATTATCAATATTTTTTCCAGTTTCACGTATATCGCACAAGAGTTCTTTATTGCCAAATTTATCAAGCGCAATTAAATTTTCCCAACAATTTGCAATGTAAATATCTTCATTCAAAGCCCAGGGCGTTGAGTATTTGTAAAACAAACGTGCAGAAAATTCTGTCTCAGGATAAGGCTCATCAGGCGTGACACGCTTTAACTGAGAGTGGTGACCATCGTCGGGGATGTTGATGTCCATAATTCCTATCGTGCCTGAATACGAGCCGTGATGCGCTGTTCCAGTGAATATATATTTTTCGGAATTTGGAATTTGTCTTATAGACATTTGAACTAAAGGCGTGCCCCATCTGCTTCCAAAAGTCGAAGGGAACCCAGGAAAACGTTCTTGAAAATCTTTCTCAAAACCTTTTTTACTATGATATGGGAATGGATAATTTCCATGCGGAGCTCTAGGATTTGTGCCGTCTGGATTCGCAAGCCAAATGCGGCTTCCAAGACAATTTTCTCTATCAGTATAATCCCAACGAGTGAAACTTATCATGCCATGATTATTGACCACAGGGTTCCATTCTCCTGTTTCAAAATAGCTCATAGGCACAATGTCACTTCCATCTGCATTCATGCTAAACATTGTGAAATTTGGAACACGAATATATGAACCAAAGCAACGTATGAATCCGCCACGACGCGTTGATATAAATGCAATTCTTCCGCTTGGCAAAAAGCATGGATCAAAATCTTCATAGGCTCCATCTGTGATTTGACGCAGACTTGTTCCATCTGCATTTACAGAAAATATGCTCCAGCAAGTATCTTGCGAAAATACATTGAAATTATATTTATCATTTGCACTCCATGCGAAAAGAATTTGTTTTCCATCAAAGGAAACATCAGGAGTTGTGAAAGAACCAAAGTCTAATTTTTTACCTTTATATCTACCATTTTCCACAACAGAATTTTCCAAAATATTTTCAACTACAGGTTTGCCTTTTGAATAATTTTTTATTCTGTAAAGACCTCCTCCTTTGATTGTGCTATGACCAAAATATTGATTAAAAAAGTGTCCACCTGTACCGTCTTGAGAGTGTTTAAATCTATCGCCAAGCATGTGAACAGAACCTTCAAAAAGTCCATGAGAAACTGCAAGTAAATCGCCTGTATTTGCGATTGGAGAAAAACGCATCAACACATTTCTCTTGATTGCGCATGCCGCAAAATAAGCTTCTTTTTGATTTTCTTGATTCACAACTTTTGAAATAGATACAAGAGCCTTTGAAGCTTCATCTAAACTTTTTGCATTCGCTGAAGAACTTTTTTTCAGATATTCAATAAGAGCATTTGTTTGTCTGATTATTGTGTTTGCTGGGAAATCATCAATTTCTGTATCAATAACAGAATTTGAATCGTGTGTTTGCTTTAACATTTTTTCTTTCCAACCTTTATTTGTTATAGGCGAAAGTTGTTCTATATGGCGAACTTTTGCATAGTTTGGTTTTCCATAATCTGCTAATTCAAAATTCCAAAAAGCCCAGACTTCATTGCGAGAATTTAATTCTGCAAATTTTGATTTATCTAATTTATTTTTTTCAAGAAAAGCTAAGGTCGATTTTTTTTCAGCGGAAAAATCTTTATGGTCAAAAAGAGGCATATGTGGAGCCACTTCCCATTCGCTCACCCAATCATTTTTTTTCACTGACGAAGCTAAAAAAGCATGATTTTTTTTAGGAGATAAATCTAAAATTTTTTCATCATTTATCTCTGCATTCAAATCCCAAAGTGCGATTGAAGAATCTGCATACATTTTTAATTCATCAGTATATTTTTCTGGAAGATTTAAAAAGAATTCATTGCCCTCTTCTGGTGAAGAAATACGAATAAAATCAATATCACCATTTAATTTCATACCATCTAAATGAGCAATATTTAGAGGCTCTTTTGCTTCTGGTGTGCCCTGCGGAATTTTTGTAATAGGGCATGAACTGACTTTTTTTCCATCAACATAAAATTCAGCACGATTAGGAGTAAGACGAAAAGCAATGTCATGTTTTTTACCATCTGTAATGGAAGTTCTTGACGAAACAGTGATAGGTTCAAAACCAGGAAGCCACGCTTCTAAAATGCCTTTATTGGGGCTAAGATAAAGCTCCCAGTGCCATTGACTTTGCTTCGACTGACTTGCAATAATCATCTGAAACACACTGCTGTTCACTGCCGACACTCTAGCTTCGACAAGTAAATTTGTCGTTGCATATTCAGGGATTGGCTCTGCTGATATCTTTGCACTTTGAACACTAAATGCATAAGCACACACATTTGCCAAAACAATACTTAATGCTAATATATATTTCTTCATAAATTCTTAATCGTACTTTATAGAAAAATTGTTCATATGCGAAGCTTTTTTCAGTTAAAGATTTTTGTTTAGTTTTTATTATAAAATTACTAATTTTAGCTGGTTTTATATATGAAACTAAGTTTCAATTTAAAAAGATTATGCTTGCATTTTTTTACAGTCAAGTTTTTTTGAAGTAACGCTATTAAAAAGAATAATACATAAAAAAGCGATGCATAAGTTCGCAAATATAATTGACATAAATACAATTTAAACCTAATTACTCAGCCATGAAAGCTATATATATTATGTTGAATGAAAAACTTTTATTTTTGCTTGTAGCATTTTCAATTGCAACACATAGCCTTTGGGGAAATGATTTCATATTCCGCATAGGAGAACCTGACTCAACGGCAGACGGCTTTAAATCTTTTGGAAAATTTGAAGATTTACGATATGTTCCGAAAGACACAAATAATATCTACGAATCAAGCCATCAATTTTTCTCAAAACAAACAGTTTTCAATGTTGGTAAAGATAAAGATTCAGACTTTCCTTACACATACCCACTTTGCAAATGCATATGGGCAGGAAATAAAAATCAAAGTGTGCGAATTAATTTTACTTTGCAAGAAATCCCCAATGAAGATTTATATTTTAAGCTTGGTTTCGCAGACACATCTACAAAAGAAGTCGCAATTTTTGTAAAAATAAATGACAGTGAATTTGAAAAACAAAAAATCGCATACGCAAATTCACCTGAAAGATTTCCTTCATTCGGAAATATCATCTATCATCCTGAAACGTGGGCTTTACCTGCCGTACAGATTTTCAAGATAAAAAAAGAATCGCTAAATGTTGGTGAAAATTTCATAGAACTTAAAGCGCAATGCGAACATATGTATGATAACTTTCTACACATACCCCACTGGTTTGCATATGACTATTTGGAACTATCTACTTCTCCTGATTTGCCAACTCAACCAAACCATACAAAAGAATTAAAAGCTGACATTTTAGAATCTTTAGATTTTGATGAAGTCATATTCACTACTCGCGATGAATTAGATTTTGACCCACATTGGTATGCAAATGTGGGCTTTCGCGCACAGATAAAATCAGGAGATGAAGAGGTCGATAAAAAAATGGGAATTGCAATGTATTCTCGTGGTAGTGGCAAGTTGGTAAGATACAATTTAAAAACTAACGAATATAAAATTTTATTAAATGACCCTCTTGGCGCAATACGTAATCCATGTCTTAGTTATGACGCAAAAAAAATTCTCTTTTCATACAGACCTGCAGGTAGTCATCATTACAATCTCTACGAAATAGATATCGATGGAAATAATCTCACAAAGCTTCCTATAGGTGGCGAGTGGGACGACTACGAATGTGCTTATTTACCGAATGATGATATTGTTTATATTTCCACTCGTTGTTTTAGAATGGTGCCTTGCTGGGCAACTGATGTAGGCACATTGCATAGATATTTCAGAGAAGAAAATGTAGTACGCCCCTTGTCGTCAAACTTAGACCAAGATAATTCTCCGAGCATATCTTCTGATGGCAGAATTTTTTATACAAGATGGGATTATACTCAACGTTCAGAAGTTCTTTTCCACGGGCTCTGGAAGCGCAATCCGGACGGCAGTAATGATTCCGTTTATTTTGGAAATGAAATTCCAAATCATTTATTTATAGATGCGTTTCAGCTTCAAGATACAGACACTACTGTCTTTACTTATTCGCTTAATCATGGCGCGCGTCAACATAGCGGTTATATTGCTCGATTGAATAGTCCAAAAAATCCAAACGATTTCAAATCCTTAGAATTTTTAACAGGCGACATAGCTCCTGAATTTTTTACACCCTACCCTCTCAATGATAATTACACTATTGCTGCATCATTAAATGCGCTCGTGCTCCTCGATAGAAAAGGACACATCGTGCCTATAGTAATGCCTCATGAAATAATGCAGAAAGGTCCGACAGAACATTTTGGAGTAAGAGTTTTTGAACCTCGTCCAATTAGACCTCGAGCTAAAGAACCCATACTCGCAGACAAAGCAGAGTGGGATTCTGATGAAGCTACTGTACTTTTGATGGACGCTGCAATAGGCAGAAATATGGAAGACGTCAAGCAAGGCGACATCAAAAAAATAATGATACTTGAAGTGGAACCTATGGCAAATAGAGCTAGTTCTGGTCCTGAACCCGTCACAATGGGCGGAACTTTTACTATAGAAAAAATTCTCGGAACAGTGAATGTAGAAGATGATGGTTCTGCTAATTTCTCAGTGCCTGCAGGCAAGGCTCTTTCTTTTGTCGCGCTAGACAAAGATGATAGAGCTGTAAAGCGTATGCAATCTATACTTGATTTTCGATCTGGAACTGTCACTTCTTGTATAGGTTGTCATGAACAGCGTGACATGGCTCCACCAAAAACAAAAACCATACTAAAAGCTCTTCAACGTCCGACAGAAAAAATCACTCCTATCCCAGAAATAACTGCATTAAACAGAAATAATCTCATAGACTATCTTTACGATATTCAACCTATTTGGGATAAATATTGTCTCAAGTGTCACAACGCAGATGATATGTGTGGCGGCTTAGATTTATCTAGCGATATGCGCCCAATGTTTATAGGCAGCTACTACAATTTGCGTATTCATAGACAAATCAATGATGGACTCCTTGGTCTTGGAAATATGCCACCCTACGCTTTCGGAAGTGGCTCTAGTCCTATCTTGAACAAACTAGACGGCACACATAACGACATAAAAATTACTCCTGAAGAACGTAGACTTGTAATGGCTTGGCTAGATATAGGTGGCGTTCAAATTTCAACCTACGCAGGTTTAGAAACAGGCGATTTAACAAATAATCTTACATTCATTGTCGATTACGCTCCTGATAAAAACTGGCCAGAAGTTGCTGAATTAAAAGAAGTGATAAAAAATAATTGTGTAGAATGTCATACAGGAATAATGCGTCTATCTGACGCTTTCACCCACGATAAATCAGAAGTTCCAAATCGCGCATTTTTAAGAGATGTGAGAAATCCTAAAGACCCACGAAATAGAGTTTATTTTAATTCTATATATAATCTTACAAATCCTGAAAAATCCACAATACTCACGTCTCCACTAGCCAAAAATGCAGGCGGGAAAGCAGACGATTCAGATGAAAATAAACATAAAGTAATCTTCAAAGATAAATCGGATATTCGTTATCAAACTATTTTAAAAGCAATACAACGTGCTAAAAAATATTTGTATGAAGAGAATCCTCGGTACAATATGCCAAATTTCAAATACGCTTATAGCTATCTTTATTATTTGAAGCGTGCCGGCGTAATCAAAGATGGCGAAGAATCAAAATATACCCCATGGCAACTCGACCAACTTTACTGGGATAATGTCACAGGACCAAAAGAGTATCCTGCGAATCAAAATTCAACAAACTAATAGATTTTGATCACAAAAAAAAGACTTCATAATAGAAGTCTTTTTTTTATTTATAAGATTTTTGTTTAGCTTCTCTTTCTTCTAATTATAGCAAAACCAAGTCCTAAAATCGCCATTATCAAAGCCACCGTTGAAGGTTCAGGAATAATAGTCAAACCTATAAAAAGTTCTCCACCTGTGACAGAAAAAGTTCCTTCGTAATCAATTTCTCCATCTTTAAAAGTTATGCTTACGCCATTCAAAGCCAATACTGAGCTTTGAGCTATACCATCTTCAAAAACAAACATTCTATATAGATTTGCACCTAAAACATCTGCATTTAAAAAAGTAAAATCAGTTGCAAAAATATCACCCAAAAGCAAAGATTCATCTGCAAAACTGATAAAACTATTACTTGATAAATCAAATACAAAATTCGCTCCATTTGCACCTATCGTTAGACTACCTGTTTCCATGATGAGTTTGGCGGAATTTTTTAATTCTATAATACCACCGTCTATTGTGAAATTGGAAGTATTCCAATCTATGCCCTTTAAAGTAGCGTTATCTAAAAGCAATTTACCTTCTATGACACCTCCTGAAATACTTGATGTAGTGCTGTCTTTAATCAATACCACACTTGTTGAAGCAATCTTTGCATTGCCCTCCATGTGAAATTTTGAACGAAGATAATTTACATTACCCGAAACTAAAGCGCTTCCATTATACATAAATAAACCCGAATCAATAACGTTAATTGTCGAACCCGCCTTGATAATATTATTATTCAAAGTAATACTTACATTTGTAAAATCGACACGACCTAAAATAGAACCTGAAGTCAAATTGTTAGAGCCTCCTGTGATTGAAAGATGAGCCGTTTCTGCTATCGTAGCTCCTGAAAAATTTATGATGCCCGCTTGATCTCCATTAGTATTAATAATAGTCAGAGTATCCGTAATCGCACTTCCTGAAAACGTAATTGTACCACCTTTCGTTCCATCGCTATTGATAATTTTTCCAGAACCTAAGCTCTTCATATCGCCACCTGTTCTTGTGCCGTCTAACACTATGAGCCCTGTATTTGTTGTTTCTCCAACGACATTAAGAGTTCCACCATAAACCGTAATAGTTCCTTTATTTGCGTAATTTCCCATATAAACATTTAGGGGAACAGCAGAATCTAAAGAAAAACCCATTGTGAATTTAGTATCATTTGTTCCCGCACTACCTGCTTTTGCAGAATAAACGCTTCCTGATTTACTCACGCCTATACGCACTTCTTCTACATTATTTTCTATGGATAACTCCTTACCTGTGATGTTTAATCTACCCACATCTAATAATGAAAAAGTATTGTTAGATGCATTTGAACTGCCCTTTATAACTAGTGTACTGTTTGCAGAAGCAACCGTCATAGTGTCTGCAACAGTCAAAGCAAAAGGAGTCGGATTTGCAGGTGCACTATATGCGGCTCTGAGTGTTTGTGTGGAAGACGAAGATACATCTACTGTAAAATTATTTACAGTAAAAGGCTCAAGAGGATATGTGACAACTTCGCCAGCTAATGCTATAATGCTTTTGCCATTTCCATCAGTGCCTGTTGTAGCGTAAGAGAAGATATACAAATTGTCGCCTGCTTGAGGCATAGACGAAGAAATAGCATTCATGCTCGACCAATCGCCACTTGCAGTTGTATAAGCATCTTTGTCATACAAATCGCCCTGACTCCAATTACCTCCTGTATGAGATGCAAAAAAGACATCTGCTGCGTTAGTATGTAATGCTACAAAGAGCATACACAAATTTATTAATATTCGGAATTTCATAGTAGTATAGTTTTGTGGTTTGATATATAAAACTTGGTTTGTTATTTTGCAAAATTATATATCCTCTCCTCAGAAATCAAGATTTTTTTTACAATTAAAAATTGAATCAAAAAAATAATGAAACTTGAAAGCAACCTTTGTGCTTTTTAACTATTCAAATATCCGTAACCAAAACGCTTTGATATTATTGATGCATAGGAAGCAATTATACCACCTAACTTAGCATAACCTAAAGGTTTTATTCGCTCTACAGGACCTGTAATCCAAATAGAAGCAATCGGGTATCCGTAAGAATCAAAGACTGGTGCCCCAATACATGCAACACCTGCGATTTCTTCGCAATTATCCACAGCATATCCATTTTTACGAACAATCTCTAACTCTGCGGAAAATTTGATTTTAGAGGTAATCGTATTATTATTAAATTTTTTGAAAACTATTTTCTTTAGTTTTTCATCGCTTTCTGACTTCGGAAGAAAAGCCAAAAAAGCTTTTCCAGGAGCAGACGCATATAAATTTATAGGCATTCCAATTTCACCTAAAAATTTCAAAGGATATCTCCCTGGAGCTTGATCTAATAAAATACAACCTTCTTCAAGCAAAGTTCCTAACATAGCAGTTTCGCCTAGTTCGTCCCGCATATTACGCAAGATATCCATGCTTTTTTCGACTATATTAAGCTCTCCAAAAGACGCGTATCCAAGAGCTGCAAGTTTGCGTGATAAACTGAAATTGCCTCTCTCATTGTGAGTGACATAACCATTATCCTCGAGAGTACAAAGGATTCTAAATATACTATTCTTAGAATATTTTGTTAGCTTTACCATTTCAGGTAAAGACATTCCATTGGTGTTTTTTGCAAGCAATTCAAACACTTCCAAGGCACGACTCAAATTCGGTACATGATAGCGCGCATTACTTTTCTTTGGCTTGGTCATGAGAACAAGAGCTACTACATAACAAAATTAAATCAAGAAAAAAAGACTCGCTAAACTGCGAGCCTTAAATGTTTTTGTAAATTTGTTTTATGCAAATTAGAATTGTACAAGACGCTTTTCTTTAACTTTAGAAGCTTCTTTACCAACTCTATCACGCAAGTAGTACAAGCGAGATGGCATAACAACTGATTCACGGTCAACTTCAATCTTAACGATAGTTGGTGAATTTACTGGAAAAACACGTTCTACGCCTTCGCCGTAAGATATACGACGCACTGTGAATGTTTCATGTATTCCGCTGCCTTTGCGCGCGATTACTATACCCGCAAAAATCTGGACACGCTCTTTATCGCCTTCCTTAACTTTTGCGTGAACACGGACACCGTCACCAACTTTGAAAGATGTGAGGTCTGTCTTGATTTGTTCTTTTGTGATTTCTTTGAGGATATCCTGATTCATTTCGTTTCCTTGTTTAAAATATCTGGTCGCCTTTTTAATGTTCTTTCTTCCTGCTTTTCACGTCTCCATTTGGCTATTTGAGCGTGATTCCCGTTTGTCAGAACTTCAGGAATTTTGTATCCTTTATATTCAGACGGTCTGGTGTATTGTGGAAAAGATAAAAGATTGTCGTTAAATGAATCGCTCGTCAAGGATTTTTCTTCACCAAGTACACCTTTTACGTATCGAGCCACTACATCGACCAAAACTGCCGCAGGTAATGTGCCATTTGTAAGCACATAATCGCCTATGGAAATTTCTCTGTCTATAACGTGTTCTCGAACTCTTTCATCAACGCCTTCGTAGTGTCCGCTCAAGATTATCAAATGCTTTTTTTGCGATAATTCTTTTGCTATTTGCGGAGTCAATTTTTCTCCGTCAGGACACATATATATACGAACACATTCTTCCGACTGCAAACTTTCCATAGCGTCAAAAATAGGCTCGGGCTTCATTAACATCCCTGCTCCGCCACCAAAAGGTCTGTCGTCTGTCACCTTATGCTTAGAAGTTGCCCAATCCCTCAGATTATGAACATTGATATCAAGAATCCCAGACTCTTGAGCTTTACCCAACATACTTTCTTCGAAAAATGAATCGAGCATTTTGGGAAACAATGTCAAAATATCTATGCGCATGATTTTAAGCAGTCATAAAAAAACCCGTATTAAAACGGGTTTGTAATCACAAAGACAAAAACTATGCCTTTGCTTTTTCTTTTTTAATCAAAGCATTAACTGTTTCGCTTGGCTTTGCTCCAACACTCATCCAGTAGCTTACGCGATCCATCTTGATATCCACTTCAGCGGTTTTACCCGAAGCCTTTGGATTATATGAACCTAAATTTTCGACAAATCTGCCGTTTCTGCGTGCAGTGCTTTCTGCAACTACAACGCGATACATTGGGTTATGCACTGAACCGTGCCTTTGTAATCTGATTTTAAGAGCCATGTGTCTTTCCTTAAATTTATAAACGTTTGAAGAAAATCTAGTATTTACTTTTTGTCAAATAAATTTTTCATTCTATTGAATAAAATGTTTGAAAAAGAGTCTCTAAAGGTGATAGAGTCGTATAAATGAAGTATATTATATTCTACCTATTTCTTGCCTCTTTGTGTTGCGCAACAGAAAAAAATATTGCTATCATATTCCCGAATTCTTTCGATAGCACATATTCCGCAATTATGAATGGAGCCAAAGAATCTGCAAAGAATGCGCAAATCAGACTCAGAAAGAATTTTAATATTCAGGTTTTTTACGCAGAACAAAATTCTCTGACAGAAAAGCTGCAAGAGTTGAGTGATAAAAAATTTTCTGGAGCAATTATCTATCTTGATAGCCCATCAGAAGTTGCTCTCAAAGAAAAGGTCGACTATCTTTATTCCAAAGATTTTTTTACAATCTTTTTGAATAATGATGTCCCTGACTCAAAGCGAATCGCTTTTATTGCAAATGATGACGATGCAAGTTTGAAAATTCTTTTCAATAAAATCAACGTGTTTCAAGAACTAAGCAACATAGCACGCTACTATCTTTTTCACGGCGCAGAAACTGACCTCATGACACAAGAAGAACAAGAAGTTTTTCTTGGAATTAACACCGAAATTTTCAAAAAACTTTTAAACAAATTCCCTTCAAAAAACATTTTTAAAGCAAAAACCTATTCGGATTTTTTCATTACAAATGAAAAAAAACTTAAAGCCGATGACAATTTTATTGTCCTCATAATGTCGCCTGACGTGCTCCTGAGACTACCCTATATTCAGCGAACCCCTGATACCCGCTTTGTAGCCGCATTAGGCGGAAATGCCCAATTCTACGGACTTCTAAAAGACTCCTCCTTAGACCTTCTTATTACCCACGACTCCTACGGCTGGGGCATAATCGCATCCAAACTCCTAATAGAAAAAATCTCCGAAAACCTAATCCCTCAAAACCCAATCAACCTCATCCCCCCAAGAGTCTATACCCCATCAGACCTCCCTCAATTCACCTCCGATTGGTCCCTCTGGCTTCGATAATAAACACCCAACCCACGACAAACTCCTTTTTTTCGTTCATCCTTTCGAAACCAGACTTAAGGGGCTGTCTGCCCCTTAAGAATCCTCGAGCAAGGGCTGGTTTCGCCCTTGCAACCCAAAGCAAGCGGGGCTTGCATTCATATTGACATTCTGCATAGACAGACATGCGCATTGCCTTTGGCAATTGCTGAATGCGATTATTTTATTGTTTTTTTTAAATGGTGTGATGTGTGTTTTAATTTTAATTGAATAGAATATTTATATTATATTTGTTTTCGCTGATATTATATTTTTCTTGCATGCGTACCTACTCTTACTTGAAAAAAAGCGAAAACTCACATAAGATTTTCAGAATCGTTTTCGCTTTTTTTCATATAGCAGTGGGGCTTCCGCCCCACCCCCCGAGCAGAC
>JGI994J12354_10000747_pt1 | contig 32635 bp, 37 predicted proteins | sample IntmicLarv3ML3BL_FD_12354 | JGI IMG/M metagenome (IMG submission 12354) | reverse complement strand
TGGTCTCCATGAACCGCTTGATAAACGTTGATTTTCCTGTCCTCACCGGCCCGACAACACCGATGTAAATATCACCGTCGGTGCGCTGTGCAATGTCCTCATAAACCCTTCGATTTTCCACCTTCAGACCCTTCCTTTCACACCACTATGGTGGTATTTCTGTCACATGGTATGTCCGCAAAGGAGAGAATATGACGGTTGAGCGATTGTATCTTTCTGAACTTATTATTTCGACTGTTTCTTTGATAGTTTTCATATAATTTAGAAACTAAAGCCGCAGGAAGAATTGAATCATCCTGCGGCTCTGGTTTTATCGGTAATTAGGTTTGTTGGAACATCTGCTACGTGTAGTCGCAGATCTTGGCCGGGGGGAGCATGTTGTACTTTTACTTAACCCCTGTAAAGGCTTCCTTTGAGATAATGCGATTATGGCTAGAAAAACCCGCACCAGAGCTTCACAGCGGATAGTACGATTCATGTAGTTGCCAGCTTAAGCTTGCACTTTTTGCAACCTCACTTACCGCCGCAGGTTTTCGATGATTGCGCTCACACTGTGGCAGCAGCAGGCAGAGAACAGACCGTATTTCCCACCTCTGCGCTCCAGCTCCTTCATGGTGAAAATTCCGATGCGGGCACCGGAAGCGCCGTTGGGATGTCCCAGTGCAAGAGCGCCGCCGTTAGGATTCCAGTCTGCCATGTCAATTTTTCCGCCCAGCTGGTTTTCCATTTCCTTGACGACAGAGAGGTTTTGCGCCGCAAATGCCTCGTTGCACTCATAGACGCTGATATCGCCTTTTTGCAACCCTGCACGCTTCATGGCCATCAAATTGGAGTATACCGGGCCGATGCCTATGAACTTGGGCTCTACACCGTAATCTGCGCCGCACACCCAGCGGGCGTAGGGCGCATAGCCCAGCTCCTTCGCCTTCTCAGCGGTCATCATAAGTAAAAACCCTGCGTCGCCATTGTGGCCGGAAGCGTTCCCTGCCGTAGTGACGCCATCGCCCCCCAGTACAGTTCTGAGCTTGCCGAGGCTTTCCATGGTGGTTTCCGGGCGCAGGAATTCATCTTCGGCAAAGATTTTGTCTGGTGTCTTTTTGTTGCCCTTGATGGTACTGGGGACAATTTCGTCCTTAAAATAACCTTTCGATGCAGACTCAAATGCACGCTCTTGGCTTCGCAATGCAAACTCGTCGCATTCCTCACGGCTGATGCCCCAGCGTTTTGGCATCCCGTCGGAAATTTCAATCATAGAAACATCCTGATCTGCTGTGGTCGCCGCTCTCTGTGTGATGGCGGCGGGAACGACGTTCCGATAGGGGGCATCGTGGTGGGGAATTTGGCGATAATTTAGCTGTGGGATTCCACACCGCCTACGATCATCACGTCAGAAGCGCCGGAGAGCATTTTCCATGCGGCCAGATTGATGGCGTTGATGGCTGAGCCGCACTGCATCTCGGCAAAGGTGCAGGAGACATCATAAGGAAGCCCTGCGGCCAGAGATATATAACGTGCATGGTTGACGCTTTGCGCATCACTAAAAGCGGAGCCGCAAAACAGCGAGTCCACCTGGCCGCCCCGCTCTTGAATCTGGTTTTTTTCCAGCAAACCACGTACTGTCGCAGCTGCTAAGTCAGTGGGATAAAAATCCCGCAGAGAGCCGCCCATATTACCAAACCCGGTACGCACACCATCTACGATGACAATTTCTCTTTCAGACATTTTTCTCATTCTCCTTTTTTCGTATATTTATGATATGAAATACGTAGCATTCCGTGATTCTGTGGCATCCTTTTCGGCTTTTCTCAACGCAACGGAAAACCTGTTCCATGATATTTTTATGCTGCGCCCTTCGCCCAGTTGATTAACCCGTCAGCGACCCTCCGCTTACGTAAAGGCATTGGACAGAAATAAAGCTGCTCTCGTCGCTTGCCAGAAAGCAGACGGCGGAGGCAATCTCTTCCGACGTTCCAAACCGTTGCAGCGGAATGAGCTGCTCCATCCAGGCCCTCTGCGTTTCCGCCGGCACAGCCTCCACCATATCAGTCATGATGTACCCCGGCGCAACTGCGTTGACATTGATTCCTTTGGGACCCAGCTCTTTCGCCAGCGTTTTGGTGAAAATGATTTTTCCATACTGTTTTTCCCGCATGGCCGGCACAACCTCTTTGCATGTGTAGAAAAGCGCATTTAGGTTGACGTTCATTACCTGATTCCATTGTTCCTGTGTCATTTTGTGGAACATGGCGTCCCGGGTAATGCCCGCATTATTGACCAGAATATCGATGGTTTTATATTCCTCCATGACTTTGGCCATTGCCGCCTGAACATCCTCCCAGTTAGACACATCGCACCGTATCGGCAGAAGCCGTTTTCCGGAGAGGTCCAAACGGGCAGCGGTTTCCCGCACCAGATTCTCGTCCCACTCTAGCATGGCAACGCCTGCAATTTCTTCTTTCAAAAACTTTTTCACAATCGTTTCACCAATGCCTTTGCTGGAACCGGTCACGACTGCATATTTTCCACTCAAGTTCTTCATTGGTTTCCTCTTGCCTCTTTTCTCGATTTTTCGTCTGTGCTTGCGAGCCTTTGCCGAATCTCTGCGCACGTAGACCTTCTCATGTATTACAAACGACCTTACACCTCCGAATGTTTCCATACAATACAGGTCTGCGCCGCCAGAGCGGGGCAAAAACTCTATCTGTTCTCCGCTTTTTCCAGCGGATGATAGCACGCAAGGAAATGCTTGGGAGAAACTTCTCTAAGCTCCGGATTCTTCTGGCGGCACTGGTCGCTTGCGCAATCACAGCGGTTGAGAAAGCAGCATTCGTCTTTGAGATTAATCGGCGATGAAATTTCTCCTTTGATTAATGTCTTTTCCTCTTTTGCCCTGTCAATGTCAAACACGGGAATTGCATTGAGAAGTGCCCTCGTATAAGGATGCAGCGGATTAGAAAACAATTCTTCCGCCGGCGCTTTTTCAATGAGTTCGCCTAAATACATGACGACAATATCATCCGCAAAATAGTAAATGACAGACAAATCATGTGTGATAAAAATATAGATCAATCCTAATTTGCTTTGAAGATCTTTGAGCAGATTTAGAATCTGCGCCTGAATGGACACGTCAAGCGCAGACACCGGCTCATCGCAAATGATCAATTTTGGATTCACCGCCAAAGCTCTTGCAATACCAGCTCGCTGGTGCCGGCCGCCGTCTAATTCATGAGGATATGAATGATACAGCCGCTCTGCAAGGCCAACGACTTCCATGAGCTCCAGCACTCTCGTCTGTAGCTCTTTCTTGTCGGTAATCAGTTTGTTGAGAATGATTGGTTCGCTGATAAGCTTACTGACCGTCAGGCGGGGGTCTAACGAAGAATACGGATCCTGAAAAATAATCTGCATATCCTTTCGCATGTTGCGCAATTCTTTTGTGCTTAACTCCAAAATGTCCTTGCCCTCGAAAATAACCTGTCCGTCAGTGGGCTCCAATAACCGAATAATGCAGCGTCCTGTTGTAGACTTGCCGCAGCCCGATTCCCCGACGATTCCAAGTGTTCTTCCTTTTTCTACGTCAAAGCTCACGCCACCAACGGCGTGCAACTGCCCTCTGGGCGTATCAAAATATTTCTCTAGGTTTCTTACCTGCAAAATTGGTTGTTCCATAATTCATTTACCTTGCGCAATACTAAATGTAGGGTCTTCATATGCAATACATTCAACCATATGCGTTTCATTAAACCAATGCTCTCTCACTGTCGTTTCAGCGCACGCTTCTCTTGCATAAGGACACCTCTCCGCAAACGAGCATCCGGTGAAATGCGTCGTCGGATTAGGTATCAACCCGCAAATGGGTATCAGCTTGGACTGGCGGTCTCCGATATTGGGCAGCGAGTTTATTAAGCCCTCTGTGTATGGATGTTTTGTTTCCTTAAAAACTTCCCGCAGGGTTCCTTTTTCCACAATTCGTCCCGCATACATAAGCGCTACTTCATCACAGATTTCAGCGACAATCCCCAAATCATGCATAATCATAATCATCGAGGTTTGGAACTCTTCCTTCAGCTTTTTCATCAGTTGAAGTACTTGTGCCTAAATGGTAACATCAAGCGCCGTTGTCGGTTCATCTGCAATCAGAATATTGGGCTGACAGGCCAGCGCAATCGCAATCACCACCCGCTGCTTCATTCCGCCAGAAAAATTGGGCTGACAGGCCAGCAAATATATTCATTCCTGCACACGGTCATCACCGTGGCGCATGCTGTTCGCGCAAAGTATGGTATGGTCGCCACACTAAGTGCGATAATCAAATTTGTCATTCCTATCCCGAAAACCGCAACAATAATAATTGCGAGAAGCAGATTTGGAATCATCATAAGAATTTCTACGATGTAGAAGATAATTACTTCCAGTTTTCCGCCATAGTATGCTGGTAAACGTTGATAACATTGAGGTTGTTGATGATTACACCGTACGCTTTGATTTGAAGAGCTCTGCGACTGATTTTCCCGATTATGCAGATGGCAAGATTATCAGCAAAAACGCATACGCAACAATGGATGCAAAGGCGGCGGGCATCATCGGCACCGGCCCGTACACCTTCGATGCTGCGAACACACAGTCGAGCATTCAATTCACCTGCAAACGCTATGACAACTATTGGGACGGAATTGAAGAATGCCCCACAAAATATATCTGCTGCAAATATATCAACGATGAAAACACCCGCTCCGCAGCGGTGCAGGCCGGTGAACTCAATATTTGCAATTCCGGTCGGCATTGTTGCTGCGATAAAACAAAACACGTGGACAGATGGCGGCGTTTCGGCCCTATGCATAGCAGGGATTTCGCTGCCACCTTTCTGGATAGGGCTTTTAATGATGCTGTTTTTCTCTCTTGAATTGGGGTGGCTGCCGACATCGGGAGCAAACCATGGATTCAAAAGCATTATTATGCCGGCGGTGTGTACAGCGATAAGCTATGCCGCCATGGTCAGCCGCATGACAAGGTCTGCCATGCTCTAGATTCAATTAACGCAGACTATTTGCGCACGGCGCGGGCCAAAGGGGTCAAAGAGCGGGATGTAATCTTAAAGCATGTGGTAGCCGGTTAGCAGATTATAATCGCTGCTTCGCACTTGTTGTATCAAATGTGCGCCTACACCCGGCCATGCAAACATTGTCTCAATAACGACGGTGCCTCCCATGAGGCTTGCAATATTACTTCCATTGTTATGATTTGAATCCACGAATTACCTAGCGCATGCTGATATCGATGATGGTGGCTATTGTACTGGTGGTCATTGACATTGCGTATGATTTTGTGGTTCCTCGTATAAAGGCTCGTTTTGCAGGAGGGGAAAAGAAGTGAGTGACAAAAAGCAAGTTAACTCTACCAACACGATCCAGTTTAATCTTATTTGGCGCCAATATAAAAAGAATAAGGGTACGATGATAAGCGAATATCTTGCGCCGTAACAAACACGGGCAAAAACATCCCGTCCCATTGCATCGGTTCCAAACCAGTGCACCAAATATGGCGTCTGCAAACGGCGGCTGGTAAACATGCCGCAAATCTCTTTGTTGTAATCCCATATGAAGGGCGAGGTAACCACGACAACAAGCACCAGTGCGAACAACAAAGCCAGCCCAACCATCGGATTCGGCTCCGTTATCAGATCCACTGCGCTAGGAACAATCATTGGAGCAATCGCAACTACGGAATAGTGACAACTGTATTTCCCGATCCGGGCATAGCCAATTCCCAGGTAAACTTTACATCTTCGGCTGTGAAGGGTGTGCCGTCATGGAATGTGACATTTTCATGGAGATAAAATTCCCACGAGGAGGCGTCACCAGCTGCGCTGACGTCTTTCCACTCACGAGCCAGCTCTGCCTCGGTTTCACCGTTGGCGTTGATGTTCACCAGACCCTGGTGTGTCATGTTGGTGAGGAATGCAGTCATAACGGACGCATGGTCATAGGGGTTTGCCGAAACCAGATCGCCGCTGTATGCATAATAAACCCATTCCTCATATTCCATTTCTTGATTAACGGCTACACTTTCTTCAGCCCTGTCATCACTAATCGGGCTGTCGCCAGCTGATGTTGCGCTGGTCGGCGGGGAGCTGCCACACCCTACGAGGGAAAGAAGTACGGCTAACAACATGAAAGATGTAATACTCGAACCGCCTGCGAAAATGCCCATGTTTATCTCTTGCTGACCAAATTTTGCATTTTCTGAAGCAATGATAAAGTCGCAGGCCAGCGCAAGCGCAGCGCCGCCGCCGAAAGCATAGCCGTTCACCGCCGCAATTGTCGGAACTGGCAAGCCCCTAAGCACAGACTCCATTGTTGTGAAGGTGTCGTTATCAAAACGTCGATACTCCAGAACGCTCATGTTTGCCATTTCTTTCAAATCTGCTCCGGCGGCAAAAGATTTGTCAACACCGGTAAAAACAACACGAACATCATCGTCAAGACTGCGAGCCATATCAATGATTTCATACAGCGTTTCCGAATTGAGCGCATTTCTTACTTCCGGACGATTGACAACCACCTTTTGAATGCCACCGCTTTTTGTAATAATAAGATTTTTGTATTCCATAACTTTCTCCTATATTTCCGGTTATTGCACTTGCAAAACCATCAATTATTTTTTTGCAGGATACTCGTAGAAGCCCTTGCTGGACTTCTGGCCCCATTCGCCCTTTTCATACATTTCCTTCAAAACATCGTAGGAAATGTCCTTTTCTCCGGTCTGTTCAAACAGACGCTCTCTTTGCATATAGGCAAGATCCGCGCCGGTGAAATCATACAGACGGAACATTCCATCGGGTGGTTGAGACCCAGCTCGCAGCCATATCGACCTCTAGCGTCGAACAAATTCCCTCGCTGATCAAATACCATGCCTCTGTCTCAATGGCTCGAAGGATACGGTTCACCACAAATCCGTCGTTTTCTTTGCGCAGATGAATCGGCGACTTGTTTGTCTTTGTGCAAAACTCCATGACTGCGGCGATGGTTTCATCGCTGCAATGCTCGTCCTGCACCACTTCGACCAGCTTCATGACCAAAGCCGGGTTAAAGCAGTGAAGATTTACCAATCTGCTGGAATTGGTTGCAATAATCGTGTCTTTGCGTACGTAGCCATCCAGTTCCTCGAAGAAGCTCTTTTTGATTTCTTCCACTTCAATGATTGCCTCAATTATCCAGATCGCTGTCGGTAACTGCCTCTTTCAGACCGGTGATGAAGTGGAGGCGAGCCTTAATGCCGGCAACCTGCTCCTCCGTCATTTTCCCTTTGGAAATACGACCCTCCAGATAATCATCCGCCCATTCCTTTGCCTGACGGACAACATCACTGTTGTTGTCTGTCAAAGTGACATCATAATTATAGACCGCTGAATTCAGAGCAATTTGACACCCCATCAAGCCTCCGCCAACGACTGCAACTTTGCTAATGCAAGCATGCCTTCTTTTCCGTCCTCAGATTCGGTGCAGAACATGATAATGTCGCACTCATGCCGTAGGCCATTTTCGAATTCCTTGCCTCTCACCAAGTGGATGCTCTCTTTTGCCAGCTTCAGTGCAATGGGGGCATTCGCACCTACAATTTCCGCCATAGCTATAGCTCTTACCATCAGAGTTTCACGCTCAACCACTTCTTGCACCAGGCCGATTTCATAAGTGCGCTCTGTCGTAATCCGCTCTGTGCTGAATACGAGCTATTTTGCATTCGCTTCGCCAATGAGAATGGGAATTCTGGTAAAACCGCCATATGTGGGCAAAATATCCAGCGACGTTTCGGGAAACCCAACCTTAGCCGTCTTCGACGCAATGCGGAAATCGCAAGCAATCGCAAACTCCAGTCCGCCGCCAAAGGCGTATCCGTTGATTGCCGCAATCACCGGCATGGGGCAAGCCTCAACCACCTTAAACACAGACTGACCAAATGCACTGTTTTCATTATCTCTGCCTTTGAACTTTTCAAAGCCCTTTACATCTGCGCCGGCAATGAATGCCTTTCCGGTTCCGGTGAAAATAACTGCTCGAATGTCCTTATTCTCGCCAATATCTTGAAAGCATTTTGCAATTCCCTCTAAGCAAGCTATAGTCAGCGCATTGATAGGGGGATTATCCAAGGTTATTAAACTGCGAGCCGCTTCGACAGGCCATAACTAGCTTTAAGGCCTTTTCATTCCCATGTAACTGGTAAAAATGGCTGTATGCGTGAGCGCCGAAGGCGCTCACGCACGTAACCCCAAAAGTCCCTCCTGTGTTATGAAAAACATGGAAATAATAATTTTTTTGTTGTTTTTCTTTTCATTGAATGCAAAGCATGATATAGCATTTATATATTAATACACTATTAATTTCTAACATAGGCACACAAAGAGAGGCAGAAACTCAATCCTTTTTCCTACACCAAACGTTTCTGCGCACCGTTATGCTTGACGCTTGTAACATTTTTAGAGCAGTCCCATAAAATGCAAAATTATTAGGGAAGGTGTCTATATTATAGAACTCTTACAACTAAGATATTTTGCCCGGCTTGCTCATAATGAGCATTTGACAAAAACTGCCAATGAAATGTATGTTACGCCATCCGCTGTGAGCACAAGTATAGCCCGGCTTGAGGGTGAGCTCGGTGTACGACTGTTTGACCGGGTTGGCCGCAACATGAAGTTAAATCAGTACGGAAGAATATACAAAGACCACGTTGACCAGGTGTTTAAACTACTTGATGATGCCACCCAGGCTTTAGCGTCAGAGAAAAATAAAGCCCGCACAAATATATCAGTTGCTGTGCGAGCTCCTGTTTTGTGGCTGCCCATTTTCAACGATTTCCGCAATGGGATTCACAAATTCTCTATCATGACGAAATCGTATTGGGGATGTCTGTGAGCCACAGGTTAGCTAAGTATGATGAAATTGATTTGGCCGAAACAAGAGACGATTTTTTCATTGCTCTCAATCCATTATGTCGCTAAAAGCTTACTGCGATGCCTTATGTAAAATAGCTTCCTTCGTGCCAAAATATACCTTCGACTGTGACGAATCTATTCGGGCTCACCTCGTCTCTTCAAGCAATGACCTCACACTAACCACCCGGTTTTCTTCTTTTGTTTTCAATGCACCCAATTATGTATGCAAAAAAATTCGCAATCTCCCAACTATGCTCCCTTTTTCTTTGTAAGTGTAAGTAACGCCCCAAACCCTTGATGCGCCAAAGCTTCTGCCCGCTCCGAAACCACCCGCAGAATATTTTCCTCAAAAAAACACTTGACAAATTCGCCCACAAGCTTTAGTATGTAAAACAATCAAACATGACCAAACTGTTGAGCAAGAAAAGTACCCAAGCGGAGGCAACCTTTAGAGAGATGCGGATGGTGGAATCGCATCGGTTGTAGCGTGGGGAATGGTCTTGCGAGGGCAGAGGTGAAGCGTAAGATAGCATGGCTCTCTGCGTGGTAGCTTCTGACGGGTTCCCACCCGTTATCCATCGGGTGCGTGTCGTAGGCACGTAAAGCGAGTGGGCGCATTTTGCGCCAATTTGGGTGGTATCGCAGAGATGTTCAGTCTTTGTCCCATGATGGGACGAGGGCTGTTTTTTTGTACCCTTTTCCCCACAATCGCAATCCGCAAACCTATAAAAACTCTGGCGGTCATGAAATGTAAGGAGGAAATTCCCATGAAAAAAATCGTATCAATCGCACTATCCGCCCTGCTTCTCCTCTCCCTGGCCGCCTGTGGCGGCGAGAAAAAAGCGGACACCATCACCGTCGGTGTCATTCAGTACGCACCTCACCCGTCGCTGGATAACTGCTATGAGGGCTTCATCGAGGGCCTTGCTGCCGCTGGTTACATCGTGGGCGAAAATCTGGAAATCAAATTTGAGAATGCCATGGGCGAGCCTTCCACTGCTGACACCATCGCAAAAAACCTCACCGCCTCCAAAGTGGACTTGATTTGCGCCATCGCAACGCCGTCCGCCATGAGCGCCTACTCCGCCACACGACAGACGAATATCCCCGTGGTATTCTCCGCTGTCTCTGACCCCGTCACCGCAGGCCTCGTTGCCTCCCTTGACGCACCGGGTAGTAACGCCACCGGCACCAGCGACCGCCTCAACTTTGATGCCCAGCTCCAGTTGATTCGAGCTTTTTTGCCCGAGGCGAGCACCATCGGCGTGCTCTACACCACCAGTGAGTCGAACAGCATCTCCCATTTGGCCGAGTTCGAGGCGCTTGCACCGCAATACGGCTTCACCGTCGAGGCCGTCGGCATCACCGACGCCGCCAGTGTGGGCGCAGGTGCACAGGCGCTCGTCGCCAAAGGCGTGGACTGCATCAACAACTTTACTGACAACAACGTAGTCAACCAGCTCTCCCAACTGCTCAAGGCCGCCAATGACGCCAACATTCCCGTGTTCGGCTCTGAGGTAGAGCAGGTCGTCAACGGTTGCCTCGCCTCCGAGAGCCTAGACTATGTGGCCCTCGGCAACGCCACCGGACAAATCGCCGCAGAGCTTCTTGGCGGTGCGAAGGCCGCCGAAACCGCCGTGCAGGTGAGCATGGACACCGCTCCCGTTTACAACAGTACTGTCGCCGCTGCACTGGGCATCGCCGTGCCGTCCATCACCATGGAGGACGTCGCAGAATAATTTCTGAAAGGCTTGGGATTTCACATGGATGTGGTTTTCGCTATTTTGCAAAATATACTGGCTGAGGGGCTCACGTATGGCGTGATGGCCTTGGGGGTTTATATCACCTATAAAATTCTCGACTTCCCCGACCTGTCTGTCGACGGCACCTTCCCTCTGGGCTGCTGCGTCACGGCAGTGCTCCTTTTGGCGGGCATGCCACCGGCGCTAGTGCTGCTGTGCTCCTTCGCTGTCGGCTGTCTGGCGGGGAGCGTGACGGGGTTGCTCCATGTCAAGCTCGGCATCTCCGACCTGCTCTCCGGTATCATCGTGATGACCGCCCTCTGGACGGTGAATCTGGTGGTCACCGGCGGCAGCGCCGTAGTTACATTCTTCCGGCTTGAAACTATTTTTCCCCTTGCCCTGCCCCACGCAACGCTCGCTCTGCTGCTCGCCATCGTGATTGCGCTCAAACTTACCCTGGACTTCTTCTTCCTCACCAGAGCCGGGCTGCTGCTCAAATCCACCGGCGACAACGTCAACTTCGTCATCGGGCTCGGCCGTGACCCGGGCAAAATGAAGATTCTGGGTCTGGCATTGGGGAACGGCTTCACGGCGCTCAGCGGCAGCCTCCTCTCCCAGCAAACCGGAGCAGCCAACGTCAGCTCCGGCACAGGCATGGTCGTCATGGCGCTGGCAGCGGTCATCATCGGCTCAAGTCTGTTCGGGCGACTCTCTTTCGTGCATCCAACCACTGCCGTGCTACTGGGTATGGTGATTTACCGTGGTTGCCTCGCCTTTGCGCTGCAACTGGAGCTGTTCCCGCCAAACTATCTCAAACTGCTTATGTCCGTGATTTTTACCGCTGCACTGGTGCTCTCCAAGCAGCGCAAGCAGGCAAAGAAGGAGGGCTCCCCCAATGCTTCCAAGCTCTGATGCAACCATGCTCTCTTTCGAGCATTTGACCAAGCGCTTTCATTGCGGCACAGCCAATGAGACCACTCTATTTGACGACTTTAATCTGCAAATCAAACGAGGAGAATTTGTCTCCATCGTCGGCTCCAACGGCTCGGGGAAAACCACCCTACTCAACCTACTATGCGGCTCGCTCCCGCTCGACAACGGACGGATTTTGGTGGACGGCGTAGACATCGCCCGCCAGCCGGATTTCCGCCGTGCCGCCTATTTAGGACGGGTTTTCCAAGACCCAACCGCAGGCACCTGCCCATCTCTCACAATTATGGAAAACATGGCACTCGCCGAGGAAAAGGGCGGTAGCTTCGGCCTTCAGTGGGCTGTCTCCAAGAAAAAAAGCGCCCGCTACCAAGTACTGCTTGAGCAGCTAAAAATGGGACTTGAGGACAAACTCCACACGCCCGTCGGCGTCCTCTCCGGCGGACAGCGGCAGGCGCTGGCATTACTCATCGCCACCATGACGGACGTTTCCGTCCTCGTTCTCGACGAACACACCGCCGCTCTTGACCCGAAAAGCAGCGAAACCGTCATGGCGCTCACCGACCAAATCGTGCGGAAAAAGAGGCTCACCACCATCATGGTCACTCATAACCTGCGCTTCGCCGTACAGTACGGCACCCGTCTTTTAATGATGGACAGAGGCAGCTGTGTCCTCGACAGTGCCGACGGGCACAAGGAGAATTACCAAATCGAGGACTTGCTGAAGGTGTTCAATGAGATTTCCATTGAGTGCGGAAACTAATAGCAAATAACCCCGCTTTCCGATAAGACGTTCGGAAAGCGGGGATTATGATATCTATTCTCGGCTATGTTACTATAAAATGCCGTAGGTATCGAATGCGGCTGTGGCAGTCATACCGCCCTCAATAGCCTGACGTACCGTTTTTTCGCCATGGGCTTTTTCCAGTGATTTTTCGATGACCTTACTAATGTGTTTTTGAGGAATAATCAAAACGCCATCTAAATCGCCAAAAATTAGGTCTCCTGGTTCAATCCAAACATTACCAATCTCAATGGGGCAGCGAAAATTCGTCACCTGTGTACGCACAGAGGAATCCTGCGCATATCGCCCTCTGCTAAACACAGGAAAGTCCTGTTTCATCACCTGCACAGAATCTCTGTAATACCCGTTGATGACAGCACCGGCGGCACCTCGTTTTTTTGCAGTCGCTGTGAGCAATTCTCCCCAATAGGCACAGCGCTGCTCGCCGCCGCTGGCCAGATAAACATCGCCTTCTTCCAACTGGTCAAGCGCCTCTGTCAAAAGCCCGAAGGGCTTCTTTTGCGGCCCAAATACATCAATCATAACCACAGGCATGGCTCGCCCAACCAGCTTGTCGCCCAGCTGAATGGGCGCAATGCCCGCAGGCAGAAACTGGTGATAAAGCCCGAGCCCATCAAGAATATCGCCAACAACGGGCGTGTACAGTTCGCTTTTCACCACATCAAATAGCTCTTGGTCATTTCTAAACATCTTCTTCAACTCCATATCCGGTCATGCGACCACACATTGTCCCATGCGCTTGTATCCTCCCAAAGACCGGGTCTCTTTGGATTCATATGTGCACGAAGCACCTCGTCGTCAAGCTCGTCGATGCCCAATCCGGGCTTGTCGCTCAGATGCATCCAGCCATTTTGAATCAGAGGCTCTTTGTCTCCCTTCACCAGACTATCCCACCACGGTACATCATTGGAGTGGAACTCCATCGCAACGAAATTGTCCCCGGCAGCCGCAGCAACATGAGCGGCCGCCATGCATCCAATCGGCGTTTCGGCCATGTGAATGACTGCGGCGATGCCGTGTTCTCCAGCAAGTTCGATGATTTTTTTCGTTTCCATCATGCCGCCAGCAGTCAGCACATCGGGATGAACCACTGAGATAGCCTTTTGCTCAAAGAGTGGTAGAAAGCTTCCCTTGAGATAGGTGTCCTCGCCGGTACACATCGGAATGGCGGTAGATTGGCTCAAGCGCTTCCATTGCTCTGTATAAAACCAAGGTATGCAGTCCTCCATCCATGCGATGTTAAATTTCTCTAGCCGGCGTGCCAGGCGAATACAGCTCTCTACGTTCACATGCCCGATGTGGTCAACAGCCAGCGGAACTTCATATCCGATGACAGAGCGTACCTCTCTCACATACTCCTCAAGATAATCCAGCCCTGTTTCTGTGATTGATACGAACGTGAACGGATGGGGCACACTCATGAATTCTGCAAAGTCCTTATTTGTGATGCCAAAAGACAATTCCTGCTGGCTAAAGGACCTCATTTGCTCCACGTAACCCAGCGGCGCATTGATTGCCCCGGGGATATCCACGAGCAAATCAATGCCCAAATCCATTTTCAACATAGTGAAGCCCTTTTCCTTACGTGCCAGCAATGCCCTGCCCATGTCCATTCCACTGTGCTTTCCATCCACATCTGTGTCGCAGTAGATGCGAATATCATCCCTAAACTTTCCGCCGAGCATCTGGTATGCAGGTACGCCATAAGCCTTTCCGGCGAGATCCATCAGCGCAACTTCTATGCCGCTTACACCGCCGCCTTGGCGGCCGTGGCCACCAAATTGTTTGATTTTGTGAAATAGTTTGCTCACATTGCAGGGGTTTTCTCCGATGAGCAGTCGCTTCAATTGAAGTGCATACATTTTATGTGAAAAATCTCTAATTTCACCATAGCCCGTAATTCCTTGATTCGTCTCTAGCCGAACAATCGTACAATCCATTGGCACACCAACGATATCAACAAAACGCATGTCTGTTATCCTCAACGCCGAAGGGCTTGAATTAGGGTTAAAACCGCTGTATTCGTTGCTCATTTTCTTACCTCTTTCATTCCGTCGCATTCAATCAAGACTTCGTTTCTCTGCTGCGACTGATCTATTTCTGGACTCTTTTGCGTACATGCAAGCCACAAAGTGACCCGGCTCTATCTCGGTGAGGGGCGGGTCTATCTTGTAGCACGCATCGGTTGCCATCCAGCAGCGGGGCGCAAAGCGACATCCGGGAGGCGGGTTAATCGGGCTGGGCACGTCTCCCTTCAATAAAATCCGGGATACCTTCTTATTGACTGTGACACGAGGCACTGCCGACAAAAGAGCAATGGAATAGGGATGCATCGTATTGGCAAAAATCTTGTCCGTCTCAGCTAGCTCAACAATGTGTCCGAGGTACATAACGGCAATTCGGTTCGAAATATGCCGCACGACGCTTAGATCATGAGAGATGAACAAATAGGACAGATTTTTTTGTTTTTGAATATCCATCAGCAGGTTAACAATACGTGCCTGCACAGAAACATCCAACGAGGAAACCGGCTCATCACAAACGATAAAATCCGCAGAGAGGGATAGCGCTCTTGCGATACCGATGACTTGCCGCATACCGCCGTCCAGCTCATGTGGATAGTGGTCAAGTAGGTTGGTGGGGATTTCCACCATGTCGCACAGCTGCTCGACCTGCCTTGCGATTTCAGCGCTGTCGCCCATTTGGTGAATCCGGTATGCTTCGCCAAGAATACTGCGGCAGGTTTTCCTTGGGTTCAGCGAGGAAAACGGGTCTTGAAATATGATTTGCATTTTTTTGCGCAGCTCAAAGCTCTCTTTTGAATCGGCCTCGAATATATTCTTTTCTCGATAAAGCAGTTGCCCATCGGTCTGGGACAGTAGGCGCATAATCACGTTGCCTACTGTGCTCTTACCGCAGCCGCTCTCTCCCACGAGGCCGAGTGTTTCACCCTCGTAAACTTTGAAGCTGACATCGTCAACGGCATGTAGCTGTCCTTTGCGTGGAATTTTGAAATATTTTTTTAGGTTTTTTGCTTCCACCAAGGCTTCTCTTGCGCTCATTGCGGCACCTCCTTGCAGTGATGGCAGGCCACATAGTGCTTATCTGTCAAGCGCACCATATTGGGCTCGTCAGTTTCACAGATTTCTCTGCACTTGACGCATCTGGGATTAAATTTGCAACCTTCCGGCAAATTTTGCGGGTCTGCAATTCTGCCCGGAATCGCCGTTAGACGAGAACGGGGCCCGTCAAGACTTGGTAGTGCACCCAAAAGCCCGATGGTGTACGGGTGCGCCGGTGCGCTGAACACCTCCCCTACATCACCATATTCGATAATCCTGCCTGCGTACATGACTGCCACATTCTGGCAGAGTTCCGAAATGATGCCCAGATTATGCGTAATCATCAGCAGAGAAGTTTCGTATTTGGTTTGCAGTTCCTTCATCAGCTCCAGAATTTGCGCTTGAATTGTCACATCCAGCGCAGTTGTCGGCTCATCTGCAACAAGCAGCTCCGGATTGCTTGCAAGGCTCGCCGCAATGCCGACTCGCTGCCGCATGCCGCCACTAAACTGATTCGGATAATCTTTAATTCTATATTTCGCAATACCGACCATTTCTAGCAACTCTTCTGCCCGTGCCATGGCTTGCTTTGGTTTCATGCCGCTGTGTGCACGTAAGACCATGGCAATCTGTTCTCCCACGGTAAATACAGGATTCAGAGCTGTCAGCGGGTTTTGAAAAATCATGGAGATTTTTCCGCCTCGCAAGTCAAGCAGCTCCCGTTCGCTCATTTCAAAAACAGATGCATCGTTGTAGCGGATGTCACCTGAAACACTCGCTGATTTTGGCAGCAAATTTAGTGCGGCCAGTGCAGTGGTAGTTTTACCTGCGCCGGACTCTCCGACCAGTCCCAAAGACTCTCCCTTTGCGATGGAGAGGTTCAGTCCGTTTACGGCATGCACCGTTGCCCGTTCTGTTTTGAATCTGACTTGCAGGTTTTCAATTGTCAATAACTTTTCCATTGATTTCCTCCAATAGCCGGTTTACTGTCGTTTGGGATCTAACACGTCTCTGAGCCCATCGCCTAAGAAGTTAAATGCCAATACGCACAGCATCAGTGCAATGCCCGGCGCAAATACGAGCCACGGGTAAATGGTCATAAAGGATCTGCCGCCGGCAATCATATTGCCCCAGGAGGGAGTGGGGGGCTGAATACCCAGATTCAAAAAGCTCAACGCCGCCTCAGCGAGAATGGTGAGCCCAAAACGTTGACTGGCAAGGATGATAATGTGTGTGGTGACATTTGGCAGAATTTGAGTGAACATGATATGACCATTTTTTGCGCCAAGAACTTTGGATGCATGGACAAACTCTTGACCTTTAATAATCATGACGTTGTTTCTGGTGATTTTACAGCAGTCTACCCATCCGGCAAAGGTCAGAACCAAAATGAGATTTGTTAGGTTCACGCCCATCACTGCCATGATAGCAATGGCTAAAATCAAGTTCGGGATAGCTAGTACAATATCGCAAAGACGCATAATAATCATGTCAAAAATACCGCCGAAGTAACCGGCGACAATACCAAGCGTCGTGCCGACAAGCACTTGAAGGAGTACAACTGTGGCTGCAATAAACAGAGAGTACCGCCCGCCGTAGATCAGCCGGGTAAACACATCCCGCCCCAGCTCATCCGTACCCAAAATATGACCAGACAGTCCCTGCGAAAATCCATCGGGCGGCCGAAAAATAGAAGTGAGTGAATTTGCCTTCGGGTCAAACTTGCTAAAAAACGGAATTAGCAAGATGGCGAGAATGATAAACAGTGCGACAGCAAAGCCCACAACAAAGAAGGAATTTTGTCGCATCCGTTTGAAGAGTATGCCTTTTCCCATGGAGGTTCCTCCTATTTGTACGTGATTCGCGGGTCAATGAGCGAGTTGATGATATCCACAGCGAGATTGATAACAGCGAAAAATGTGGCGGATATAAGCAGCAGCGATTGCACCAGAGCATAGTCTCTATTTCCCACGGACAGGTTGAGCAGCTGACCAATGCCAGACCATGAAAATACGGTTTCCACAATGATGGTGCCTGCTAAAAACGCACCCATCTGCATGCCGACAAGTGTAACAATCGGAACCATTGCATTCTTAAAGGCGTACTTCCAATTGACCACCCGCCGACTTATTCCTTTTGCGTATGTTGCGGTAATGTAATCCTCCTGCAAGGTGTCAATCATACCGGAACGACCAATGCGAGCGATTTGCGCTGCCATGGGGTAGGCCAGTGTAATCACCGGCAGCACATAATGCGCTGCTGTTCCGGTTCCCATCGTTGGAAGCCAGCGCAGCCATACGCCAAAAACAAATACATTGAGGACAGAGAGCCACACAGGGGACATGGACTGCCCAAGGAGCGCAAACAGCATGGTGAAAAAGTCGGTGGCCGTACCCTTGCGCGAGCCGGCGATAATTCCCAATGGAATCGCAATCAAGCATCCGACTACAACGGAGGCGAATGCTAATTTCCCGGTATTCGGCAATCGCTGCAAAATGATGCCCCTAACCTCTGTTTTATAGGCGGTTGACATTCCGAAATTGCCTTTAAGAACATCGGACATATATTTTGCATACTGGATATAGAGGGGCTTGTCAAGGCCAAGTTTTACCTCCATCTCCTGTACCGCCTCATCGGAAGCACCATCCGGCAACATCATGACAGCAGGATTTCCCGGTGCCATTCGAATCAGCATAAATGAAAAAATTGAGACGAAAAAAAGTACTAAAACCGTCTGACCTAGTCGCTTAATTATGAAATGCAGCACAATGTATCCTCCTTATCATATGGGTTAAACACACAAGGAAGGCATTGCCGCATCAGCGGCAATGCTCTTCTTGCGTTACTAAAATCAGCCGGCACTTCCATCAAAGTCAATATGCTTAATGTTGAACCAACCGTCATCGTAGAGCTCAAGACCGGTCACGCCCTTGTCGAACGCATAGGTCAGTAGGAACTGACAAATAGCTGTATGAGGAGCATTTTCTGCATCCATCTTCGCAGCGATTTGTTTGATGAGTTCAACTCGTTTTTCCGCATCCACCTCGCCGTTGCTCTGTCGAATCAAGCTAAAGAGCTCTTCGTCAACATAGTTACTGTGATGGCCATCGTTGAGAATGCGGAACGTAAGTGTGTTGCCCGGGTCGTTTGCTGCGTGCATGTTCGCCACAAGGAAGGTGTCATAGTCACCGGTTTTGCGCATATCAGAGAGTGCAGCCACTTCAACAACCGCCACAGAGGTATTAAAGCCGACGTCGTTGAGCATTTCAGAAATTGCCAGAAGAATCGCCTCACCCTTGAGTGCGCTGACATTGCAGGCCAATTGAATCGGCTCGCCAGTATAGCTGCTTGCCTCTAGGAGCGCCTTTGCTCCGTCGGGGTCAAAGGTATAGCCCTGCACATCAGGGTTGTAGCCCAAGTCGTTGCTCATGATAATGCCATTCGGAACCTTACCGCCGCCGAGGATGTTGTCGATGATCGACGCCCGGTCAATGGCCATGTTAAACGCTCTGCGCACATTTTCGTCTAAGAACGGACTGCCCTCTTTGAAGCTAAAGCCGATGTAATGATGCGAGCCGGATTCCATTCTGAGCAGGTCAATCACATTGGCGGCGCTGTTGTACAGCGAGAGCATGTCAGGATTGATGCCGCCGGAAGCGATGTTTACCTGAATGTCGCCGGCAATATGACTGGCAACAGTTGTAGCGGGTTCCATAATATAACGCAGATAGAGTTCTTCATAGTATGGGTCATAGTTTGCTTTGTTCCAGTAGTCGGCATTCTTTGTATAGTGGCTATATTGGCCGTCAAGCCACTCGTCAAACACCCAGGGGCCGGTGCCATACATGTGCTGATCAAGCCAAAGCTTTTCTCCCAGCTCCTCGTATGCTTCGTTGGGCAAAATCGGCGTGAAATACATACTCATCAGCAAGGTTGCGTAAGGTGCAGAAAGCTTAACCGCAAAGGTGTACTCATCCACGACCTCATAACTCTCCAGCGCACTCCAATACTGAAGCGGGTTGTTCAGTGAACCTTTGTTGTCAAGGACACGTTGGAATGTGCAGGCTACGTCGTCAGCATTGAAGTCCTCTCCGTTGTGGAACTTTACACCTTGCTGCAACTTAAACGTCCAAACGGTGCCGTCGTCGTTGTATTCCCAGCTTTCAGCCAGGAGAGGCTCGTAGCCGCCCTTGCCGTCATACCAGACGAGCGGCTCGTAGGTTAGATTGTTTTGCAAGTTTCCGGGGATGGTGGATTGATCAAGGGGATCAAGAGAAATTAAGTTTTCAGACAGGGCAACATTTGCAACTTTTCCCGACCGAGATTGAATTTCTCCCGTAGCATTCGGTTGATTGGTGCTCGGCTCCTTCGGAGCGGAGTTGCAAGCTGCCAGCGCTGAGACGGAAATTGCAATTGCAAGAATAAAACTGATTGCTTTTTTCATTTCATTATTCTCCTTACTTATCTTTGTGTAAAGCTACATCACTCTTCAATCAACGTTCCAAATGATGAACTCTTTTTTATGTTATCATGTCATAGAGGACAAATCAATATATTATTTTAACAATTATTTCGTTACAACGTTGTGGTAATGCACAATAAATTCATTTTAAGTTCCTCATTTGGTAATTCTGTTGACTTTGGGAGATGATTGAGATAAAATAAGGAGCAGGGGTTAATTGAAATAGGAGGAGGACGTTTTGTGAGCTATCAAAACATTCCGATTATTGTGCGAGCCAGTGAAATTATTGATTATATCGGGGAAAACCACAACGGAAAATCTGCCAGTGATTTATTGAGGATATTTGATCTTCCCAAGACGAGTTGCTATCGTATTCTTCATACGCTTGTTGAGTATGAATTTCTAATTAAAGATACGGATACGGGGCTGTACTACTTAGGTAAAAAGTTTTCTGATTTTTCAACAATTGCAGATAATAAGTTTCACTTGCTGAAAAAAATCGCCCATCCTTATCTGAAAAAGCTTTCGCAAAAAACACAGGAGACAACAAAAATCAGCGTCCTGTCTAATCGCTCCTGTTACGTACTTGATACAGTCGAAGGCCCCAAAAACATTAAAATCAGTGTGAATGCTGGTGCCGTATTTCCTCTTCATGCGGGGGCAGCAAGTAAAATTTTGTTTCTCTCGATGGGCAATCGCTCTCGGGACATTATTCTAAACAAGGGGCTGGAGCAATTCACGCCCTTAACTATCACAACGCAGGCTGATATGCTTGCCGAATTTGAACGGATTACCGAACGAGGTATGTCATTGGATTCGGGCGAATATATTGAAGGTATCGGTGCGTTGGCCTGTCCTGTTTTTGATTACTCCAGCAAGATTATCGCTGCAATCAGTGTCGCATATGCTACGTTAAATACAGATACTGCAACCATAGAATCATTTATTCCTCATATCAAAGCAACAGCGCAGGCAATCAGTGTGGAATTTTCAAAAAGCTGTACGGACGCTACATTTTCGTAAGCTAGAACTTCGATTTTCGAACATTCTTTTCCCCGAATTAACAAGCGGAGTAAAAATATGAGAATAAGCGCCTTTTTCCGAGATTTTCCGGCGGCGGAAATACAGGCATATGGGTGAATGTCTCCATTGCTGGCATATGCTGTTTCTGTCGCTCCGCTCAGTGCATCTGGTCATGAGCGTTGTAAAGCCGTTGGCCTTGTACTCGTGACTCGTCTCTTTGCTCAATGCATCTGTTACCGGCTCCAGCTTAGCGGCACTGGAAGAAGTATAGTAGTGCTTATTTTCTCCCTCCTCAACGTCGTATCAGTTGGTCTGCGATTTAGTCCTAAACTGAGACATGAGAACGAATAAAGCGTGCCTGCATGACACACTTAACCCGACAAATACATTTCAACTAAATAGAATGATATATGCAAATGAAAACAGGGCGGTGGAGTAATCCACCGCCCTGTTCACTGTGCTCACTCGCCGCCATCCGGCATCAAGTGCCCAAAGCCCTCTGGCTTCGACAGATACACCTGTTGCCATCGCTACTCCTCCTCATACAATCAATGACTTTTCAAATAATCATACAGCCGCAGCGTGGTGATAATACTCTGCTCTCTTGTGTATGCGCCCGCAGGGGGAAACTGGTTATTTCCAACGCCGCCCATAATTCCCGTTGATTGCATTTGCCCGATGGCTTCAAAGGCCCAGAACGATGCGCTTGCGTTGTCGCTGAAGGTCGTCACAGACAGCGGCAGAGGTTTCCCCACTGCATTTGCAAGGCGGGCAAGCATGGTTGCCGCCTGCTCACGAGTGAGCCCGCCGTTCGGGTCAAAATTGTTGTTGCCGACACCGTTTACCACGCCAATGGCCGCCGCTTTTTGTATGTTGATATCACTTGTATCGTTGAATGCCACGCGCCCTGTGATTTTACCTCTGAAAATTTCATACAGCGTAACCGCCAAGGCTGCGAACTCGGCGCAGGTGGCCTCCTGTGTGTATGACGATTGTAAATTAGCCGGCACCAGTCCCTCGCCGTTTGCTGTGTTCAAGTCATCCTTTGCCCAATCGCTTGTGCTGCTGAGGTTGAGAGCCGTTGCGCCTGTGCCGCCTGTGCCCACGCTCGGCGGCACGCCGATGCTCATGACAAATACCGGCGGCGTTCTGTTTTCCATTGTGCCGTCGCCAAGCTGACCATAATTATTTCTGCCGCCCGCCATCAGCTGCCCGTCGTTCATGATGATTAACGTATGATAGTATAGTAGCTTGCTAAATCATTGAACTGCCTCGGTTCCACTTTTACGTAATATGTTTCACCAGCTTTTACCGCTTTTTCGCCACCAAGCTTGAAACCCGCTAAGGAGCTGTCCGCTGTAATGCCGTATGAACGCATTCTCGGTTGCTATTATCCTCAAGGGAAATAGCAATATCAAGCGAACCGCTTACTTGATCTAATCTCAACTGCATTGTGCCGTCTTTTGTGATGCTTATTTTGTAATAGTCAGTATCGTGACCAACGGAAGACAAAAGGCTGGTGTAACTCAAGTTTCCAATAACCGCTGTATCAAGAGCAAGCGGCTGCGCCGTATCCTTTGGTGGTGGTCGTAATTTTGTACCACTGTTCTTCTTGTCTATTTTCCGGAGTCGGTACGCTATTTCCGTTTTTGTCAATCGTGCCATAACCCTCGCCCGATATTGAGCCGTTCACCGGCAGTACCAGCGCCGTCGAGGCTGTGCTGTTGGGCGATGCGGCCGCCGCCGGAATTGCCACTGTTGGCAAGAGCGAGAAAACCATCACAAGGGCAAGTAGCAGGGATAAAAGTTTCTTCTTTGTAAGCATGGTGTTCTTCCTTTCCATATTAGAAATTTGCAATTGAGGAAATATATTTCATGTGAGCTTACTGCTCATATAGCACGGTGGTTGCGGTTTCGCCGTTTTGTGGCACAGAGATTAGTAGGCTTTCACAACCCCTGCGATTCCTTATGTAATAGTGTAGCCGATATGGCATGAAAAATCTTAAGCTTTAATAGCACAATTTACAGGTCACAAAAATTTAACATTTTCAATTTTCGCACAAAAAATAACAGCCAATCGGCTACTCCTTTTGCATATGAAAGCACTCCTGCGGGCTATCTGCTGCCCTGTGCATACCCGGGGAAACGTGAACACACGGCCGAAATAGTTCTGGTTCGGATAGCCGCACTCCAATGCGATCTCCTTCATACTCTTGCCGCCCTCTCTCATCAAGCGAGCGGCCTCCTTCATCTGGTGGTCGGACTGGTAGCCCTTCCATGCCATGCCATGCCATCGCTGTACTGCGGGTAGGTGACAAAGGGCCCGAAACCGGAAAAATTCTTGTTTTGCAGAAAATCCCACTCATAGCCCTCGCTGATAACCGCATTGCCGCCGGAGAGACTGATTTCACTCACCTTAAACCCAGTTCCAAACCCCCTGCTCACCAAATGCGGCAATTAGGCAGGCCTCCTCGCTAAGCATCAAATCCATGAGCTGAAACACTGCTTCGGTTTTTTGCAGGCCGAGGTGATAATAGCGCCCGGTGTCGGCAGGGCGGTGGACATCACTGCAAAGGCATTGCCCTCCGCCCTCAAGAGCGGCGGGATAGAAATATATCGTGCGGCAATTTCGGGTGAGCCGGAAATCAAAATGTCGGTGATGTTTTCTACAGAAATTTAATCTGGTGAAGCACCCTCATTTGCATCTGCCTCAATCATGACACCAAAAAAGCATCCGCTTAAACTGTTGATTCGGTCAATTTCACCTCTTTGAATATAAAAGAGAAACCACTGAACGGGAATTCCAACCCAAACTTTTGTGGGCTGCACGGCTATCAACTTTACAAGAAAAATATAGTTGACTGCCGTTACAATAAAAAGACATGCCATAGCCCTCCAATGAGGTCTATGGCACGCCGTCCTATCGCCGCTGCGGAATCAGCAAAATCTTCCCGCAGAGCTGCTCCTCGCTGTCCAAATCATTCGCCTGTATCACGTCCTGCCGGGTGATGCCATAGTGCTTTGCAATATCCCAGAGGCTCTCCTCCGCCACGCTGCGCAAAACCAGAGAGGGCTGGCTACTCCCCCGCTCCCGCTCGCCCGCCAAACGCACATCGCAGACTGCAATGCAGGTGCGGCTGGCCAAGGTCTCGTAGGAAAAAGTCAGCAAAATTCGCACCTCAATCCCGACGGCCACCGGCACGGCGACCACCTCGCCAACCACCCGAAAGCTCGCCTGACAGGAGCTGCCTGCGCCGCCCTCGAGGGTCTGGGACACTTGAAAGTCCTGGCTGATTTGGTGTACGCCTCCGTCATCGCCTTCATAGAGCAAATGCGCCGTCACGTCGCAGGTGGAAACCAGCTGATTGCCCTCCTGGCTCTGCTGCACAGGCCCCGTGGTGGTGTAGACGTCCATCACCTGCACCGGCAAAACCGGCGTCTCAATAATTTCCCGCAAATTCTGCGTCCGCTCACCCCGCTCCATCAAACGCGCAAAGCGATACGCCTTCTCCTCCGTCTCCAATAGCTGCTCTGTGGAATAAATATCCCGTAGCATCGGGTAGCTCCGCTTTTCCGATACCGTCACCTGGCCGATAAGCCCGATGCTAAACTGGAGCGTGCGGCCGTCCTCCCCGCTCACTCGACACTCGGCCTCTGTCTGGTAGATGCAAACATTGGTGTCTGTTTCGTCGCCTGTACCGTTGATTTCCATGATTTGCGAAAACGGCAGCGTAAAGGGTATCTGCTCCATGCCACCCTCTGCGCAGACATAAACAACCTGCAACAGCAGCTCCCCTTTGAACACAAGCTTGTTTCCAATGAGCTTGCTCTCGCCCGAGAGTAGGCTACTGCGGAACTTCAGCACCGAAACCGCCGCCGGACGGCTACCGGGAATCATCAAATCTTCGCTGATGGAAAAGGCCTTTTCCTCCACGGCGGTCATCAGATAGGCGCTCTCTGTGCTGCTGCGCTGCTCCAGCCCCAACGCAGGCTCCGCCTCTGCTTGGGCGCAAATGGCGGTAGAGCGGGGCATGAACACCTGCAGCACAATGGAAATTTCAACCCGCACCAGTATTTTCCTCGGGTTGAGTAGCCTCGTCTCCGCTCGTACCACCCTCGGCTCGGCGGCAAGGCGAGCTGCGCCGGAAATCGCCCCGTCGTCAAAGGCGGCGGTAAAGGGAATATTGGCATCCATCCGCTGCAAGCCCATAACCCCGTCCGGCAGGTAGACAACAGCCAAGCCGATCACGCCGGCCAATTCGCAGCGCCCCTCCTGCGCCTGCTTGGCCTTTAGGTTCGCCTGTCCCTCTGTGTCTGCAACAGAGAGAATATCGGGCTTCGCATCCGGCACAATGGCTTCCATGGTCTCCTCATGGGTGAAGGTGCGCACCAATACGGTTTCGTAATAATTAAGATACTGCTGATTGAGGGAGAGCTCCATTTACGTTCAACTCCTTGTACTTTGGTAGTCAAGTCTATGAACACCGCCGAGCTGATATGCTAAGTCAAACGAAAAATTCGCTTCAAAATACTACCGAGCGCCTTCGGTGCCTTTACAATTGCGATTTTCATAGCATCACGCCTCCCTTTCCCACGCAAAATCAAATCACCGGCATAAAAAACTCCCCACCGGCCCAATGAGTGGCCCAAGCTTTGGGCTGACACTTCATTCTATGCCGATGGGGAGACATTGGTTAGTTCTTCTTCTCCCAGTCCTTCACCGCTGCGGCTTCTAAATAAAGCCTTAAATAGCTGTCGTGGCGGGATTTTGCGATTTTACCCTCTTCCATCGCCGCCAAAATGCCGCAGCCCTGTTCTTTTCTGTGGGAGCAGTCGTTGTAGTAGCACTGGTCTAAGTAAGGACGAAAGTCCCGAAAGGCCTCCGCCAGTTCGGTTTTCGGAATATCTAGCGCATCAAGAGAGGAAAACCCGGGCGTATCTGCGACAATCGCACTGTTTGGCAGTTCGTGCAGCTCCACGTGGCGGGTGGTGTGACGCCCCCGCCCCAGCTTGTCGCTCACCTCAGACACTGCGATGTTCGCCTCCGGCGACAGGCGGTTCAAAATACTGGACTTGCCCACACCCGAGTTGCCTGTAAAGGCGGACACCTTGCCTGCAAGGCACTCCAAAAGCGCCGCAAGCCCTTCTCCGGTCTCCGCCGACACGGGGAACACCGAATAGCCCGCCTGCTGATAGCACATCAACAATTCCTTCGCCTGCACCAAATCCCATTTGTTAATCACCAGCACCGGCTGTGCGCCCCGATGCTCAGCAAAGGCAAACACACGGTCAATGAGGAAGGGATCCGTCACAGGAATGGTATTGGCAGCAATCATCACCATCTGGTCAATATTCGCCACCGCCGGGCGGTGAAACTCGTTGCGACGGGGCAAAACCTCGTCTAAGCGTCCGCTTTTTTCGTCAATGGGCGCAATGCGCACATAATCGCCCACCAGCGGACTCACCTTATCATGCCGCAGCTTACCCCGCCCGCGGCAAGCCAACAGCGGCCCACCGCTTTCGGGCAGCACGTAGTAAAAGCCGGACAGCGCCTTCAAAATTCGTCCTCTCATCTAGGAAAAATCGACACTGAGGCTGTCATAGAGCACGTCGTCAAAATACACGGCAACCTCTTGCGTTCCGGTGCCTTGCAGCGTCACAGAAATGCTGCGCAAGTTCGTCGAAACCTGCGAGGCATACTGCTGCACACCGCCGACGGTAATCACTAAAAATACCGAATCCGGCTCGGACGGCAGCCGCACGTCCAAGCTGCGCTCCTTCGTGATTTGGATGGGCACATCGGGCGGCACCGGCGTGGTATCGTCCCGCTCGCGGGCGACAATTACGTTGATGCTCGTCCCTTCCGGTACGCTCTCGTTGAGTTGGGGGCTCTGCTCTAAAATCGTACCAGGCGTGGCATTTTCATCATTTTGCTCCACAACAGAACCAAGGGTGAGCTTTGCATTGCGCAACATCTGCTCTGCCTGCTCGGGAGTCCGCCCAATCACGCTGATGACCGTGGTGGTCTTAATCTCCGGCCCTTTGCTTACGACCAGTAGAACTTCTGCGCCCTTTTCCAGCGGCTCTCCCACGGCAGGTATTGTGGAAATAATATAGTTTTTCGTAATCGTCTCGTGGAATTCCTCTTCCACCGGGAGCAACACCAGCTCAAGGTTACTAAATTCACTGCCCTTGAGCTTGTATTCTGCTGCACGCAGCTCGCTGTTCACCAACAGCGGCATAATACCGCCCGCCTCGGGGATGCTCACCTCCACAGTGATGAGCGGCTTGTCGCCCTTGAGCGGCGCAGCACCGAAATCGGGCGTCTGGCTGAGAATCACGCCCGGCTCGGCTACGCCGCTGGGTGTCTCCTTAGAGATGCTGATGGTAAAGGTATCAGTGAATTCCGGATTATTCATCACGTCGTTATACAGCAATCCCACCAGCTTCGGCACGTCATGCTCCGGCACTTTTGGATTCAGAATGTCATCAATCAAGGTCGTCCAGAGAAATCCGACGATACCCACAATGAAGATAATCACAGCGGTGATACCTGCCAGCGTCGGCAGCCAGCTTCCCCGCTCCTCTTCCTCCTCCGCATCCTCCATCGGCCGCACCTTCTTGCGCAGCGGCCTTTTCTGGCTCAGTGCAGCCGTGCCCAAACCGGAAATCACCTGCGTATCGCCCACAGGACTGACAGCCTCCGGTTCAATCTCGGGCTGGTAAATATCATCGCTGGAGAAATCGAAATTGATTTCCGGATTTTTACGAAACTGCTCCAAATCCAGCAGCATCGCATCCGCCGAGGGATACCGCCGCTCCATATTCGGCGCCATCGCCTTGAGCGTAATCGTCTCCAGCGCTTCGGGAATCTCTTCGTTGAGCTCACGCGGCGCCAGCGGAATGGAATTGATGTGCTGAATCGCTACGGAGACCGCCGAATCCCCCTCAAAGGGCAGCCGTCCCGTAATCATCTCATAGAGCACCACGCCGGCGGAATAAATATCGCTCCGCTCGTCAATGCGGCTGCCCTTGGCCTGTTCGGGCGAAATATAGTGTACCGAGCCCAGCGCCTCCTGTGTGAGCGTGCTGTGCCCTGCGCTCATGAGCCGTGCAATGCCGAAATCGGCCACCTTCACGCTGCCGTCACGCAACACCATGATATTATGTGGCTTAATATCCCGATGGATAATCCCTCTGGAATGGGCGTGGCTGAGCGCCTTCATAATCTGGGAGATGAAGTGCAGCGCCTCCCGCCAGGAGAGCTGATGTTCCTTTTTCTGGATATACTGCTTGAGCGTGATACCGTCGATGAGCTCCATAACGATATACTCCAGCCCGTCGGAAGAGCTCACGTCATACACGCCGACGATATTGGGATTCGAGAGCATAGCAACGGCCTGCGACTCGTCATGAAATCTCCGGCGAAACTCCGCATCTCGCGCCAAATCCGCCCGCAATACCTTGATGGCCACCAGACGGTTGAGCTTGTGACACCGCGCCTTATAAACAACCGCCATGCCGCCTGTGCCAACCACAGAGAGAATCTCATAGCGGTTATCCAGCATGCTTCCAATGAGCTGCTCCATTACGCCATCCCTCCTTTCTTGAGAAGGACAACAGTAATATTGTCCGGCGCACCGCGGGAGCAAGCCAAATGAACCAACCGCTCGCAGCAGTCGGCGCTCTCCCCGCCGTGGATAATCTCAAATAAAATTTCCTGCCCGCTTAGCATGTTCGACAAGCCGTCCGAGCAGAGCAAAATATAACTTCCCTGCTCCAAAGCATAGGTGTAAACGTCCACTTCAATGCTGTCCTCTGCGCCCAGCGCCCGAGTAATCAGATTCCGCTGCGGGTGATTGCGCGCCTCTTCCTCGGTCAGTTCGCCCCTAGCAACCAAATCCTCCACCAGCGAATGGTCTCTTGTGATGCGGCTGATGCCTGTTTCGGAGACATAGTATGCCCGGCTGTCGCCCACGTTTGCCACATGCACGGTTTCCCCCTGTACCAAGGCCGCAACCAACGTTGTGCCCATCCCGGCGTAGTCTGCATTGTGGTTCGCTCGGTCTATCACAGCGCTGTTGGTCTCCACACAGGCACGGCGCAGCACATCACTCATCAGAGGGTCATCCTCCTGCAACGCTTCCCGAATCGAGCCGACAAACACAGAAATCGCCAGCTCGCTGGCAATGTTTCCCGCAGCAGCGCCACCCATGCCGTCGCAGACCACAGCAAGATAGGTGTCCTCGCTCAGCCGCTCAAAAAACATGGCATCTTGATTTTGTTGCCGCACAATTCCTGTGTCAGTTTTTCCCCAAATAATCATCTGATCGGAACATTCCTTTCATTAGGAGTTTGTCTCTCATAATAAAACCTATCGGTTGTTTCTGCGCAGCTGCCCGCACGCAGCGTCAATATCTCGCCCGAGTCTGCGCCGCACTGTCACGTTCACGCCTTGACTTTCCAGACGCTTCTGGAAGGCGGCAAGCCGTTTGCTAGGCTTGAGCGGACTTTCCTTCACGTCGTTGAGCAAAATCAAATTCAAATGCGCACGCTGCCCCCGCAGCAGCCGTCCAATCATATCCGCCTGGTGGTCGCTGTCGTTCACCGCATCAATAAGCGCATACTCGTAAGAGATGCGCCGTCCGGTTTTCGTCTGGTATTCCCGACAAGCTCGCATCAGTTGCGCCACCGGATAGCGCCGGTTCACCGGCATGATTTTACTACGGGTCTCATCGTCGGGGGCGTGCAACGAAATTGATAGAGTTAATTGTAACCCATACCCGGCCAATTTGTCAATTTTCTCTACCAGTCCACAAGTAGACAGAGAAATGTGACGATAGCCGATATTTCGCCCCTTTGGCGAGGTAATAAGTTCAAGAAAACGCAAAACATGCTCAAAATTGTCCAGCGGTTCACCGATACCCATGAGAACAATATTTGAAATGGGCTTCCCCGCATCCAGCTCGGTGAAGAGCACCTGGTCGAGTATCTCCGACGGCGCAAGCGAACGCTCCAACCCTCCGATGGCAGAGGCGCAGAAGGCGCAGCCCATGCGGCAGCCCACCTGCGAGGAAATACAAACCGAATTTCCGTGGGCGTACTGCATGAAAACCGTCTCCACGTGGCTGCCGTCCGCCAGCCGCCACAGGTATTTCATCGTACCATCCTCTTTGGAAACCTGCCGCCGCACCAGCTCCGGCGCCGTAATATAAGCGCTCCCCTCCAGCTTACTGCGCAAATCCTTGGAGAGATTGCTCATCTCCTCAAAAGAGCGCACGCCCTTGTGCAGCCACGTAAAAATCTGCCCGGTGCGAAAAGGTTTCTCCCCCAGGGCTTCAAGAAACTTCCCCAACTCGTCAAAGGACAGGGATTTGATGTCACATTTCATTTCGTTTCCTCAACCTTGCCGCAAAAAATCCGTCCCAATTTCCCTCCCAGGGATAGCGGTGCTCGCTGCGCTCCAGTTCAAAATGCGGGTGAGAGCGCAAAAATTCCTCCACAACCGCCTCATTTTCTGCCCTGCGCAACGTGCAGGTGGCGTACACCAGCACGCCGCCCGGCTTCACATAGCGAGCCGCCTGCGCAAAAATTTTCCCTTGCAGCGCAGGCAGTCCGACGGAATCAGCCAGCGCCTTATAGCGAATCTCCGGCTTCTTGCGGATAATCCCGAGGCCGGAGCAGGGCACGTCGGCCAGCACCACATCAAAACGGTCAGCCCACGGCGCACAAAACGTCCTCGCATCGGATAGACAGGGCTTTACGCAATCCAGCTTCAAACGCTTTGCCCCCTGCTCAATGAGGGGGATTTTGTGCGGATACAGGTCGCAGGCAACCACGCTGCCCCGATTTTCCATGTCGATGGCCAGCGCAAAGCTCTTCCCGCCCGGTGCGGCGCAGAGATCCAGCACCTCCATGCCGGGCTGCGCCTCCGTCAGCGACACAATGCTGCGTGCGCCTGCATCTTGAATGTAGAAGAGCCCATCTTGAAACGTCTGCAAACGCTCCAGATTCCCCGTTTGCATGAGGGTTAAACAGTCATTTTCGACCGCAACAACAACGCCCTCATCTTCCAGTTTCGCCTTTAGTTCCGACAAAGTGGTGTAAAGCGAATTCACTTGCGCATAGAGCGGTGCAGTCCGATTATTCACCGCCAGCAAAGCCTCCGTCTGCTCTGCGCCGAGCTCCTCCGTCCAGAGGTCAACCAGCTCTTGCGGGTGACTGTACCGCACAGAAAGCCCCTCAGGCTGAGGCAGGCTCTCCCGCTCCGCATCCATCCGTCGCAGCACAGCGTTGACTAAGGCTGAAGCCTTGGGGTTCCTGCCATGACGGCGGGAAAGTCCAACTGCCTCATTGACCACCGCATGGGCGGGAATTCGGTCTAAAAACAGCAACTGATACACGGAAAGCCGCAAAATAGCGAGAATTTTATCCTCCATTTTTTTCGGCTTTACGCTGCAAAACTGCCCAATCAAAAAGTCCAAATACAGCTTCTGTTGCAACACGCCGAACACCATCTGCTGGCACAGCGCAGCATCCACGGCCGACAAGGAATTTTCCTTCACAGCTTTCTTGACTGCCGCCGTACCGTAAGCGCCGCCCTTTTCCACAGCCAGCAGCGCCAACATCGCCGCCGCCCGAGCAGACCCGCCCGCTTTTCGTCCTGTCATGCGCCCATATCCTCCGGGCGAAAGGGCTTGCCGAGTAAGTACGCCTTCGCCTCCATCCGCTTGCCGCCGTCGCCTTGAATATCAACCAATTCCAACACACTACCGCCGCCGCAGGCGACGAAAAGCCCCTGCTTGTTCGCCTGCACGATGCTGCCCGGCGCAAGCTCCGTGCGCTTATCCGCCACATTGCTACGAAACACCTTCAACGTCCGCCCTGCAAGCGTTGCCGTCGTCGCCGGCCACGGAAGGAGACCCCGCACCTGATTGTGCAGCACCTGCGCTGTTTTCGCAAAATCCAACGGCGCATGCTCCCGACTCAACATCGGCGCAAGCGTCATCTCGTCGTGATTTTGCGACACCCGCACCGCCGCACCTGCCTCAATGGCGGCCACAGCCTCCACCAGCAGCGCACCACCCATCGGCCCCATGCGATTCCAAAGGCTCACTGCGTCGTCCGTCTCGGCAATCGGCGTGCTCTGCGCCATAATCATGTCGCCCGCATCCAGCGCCTCGGCCATATACATGATGGTGATGCCTGTTTCCGCCTCGCCTCTCACGATAGACCAGTTGATCGGTGCAGAGCCGCGATACTTCGGCAGCAAGGAGGCGTGCACATTGATACAGCCGTACTTCGGGTAATCCAAAATCTCCTTGGGTAAAATTCGCCCGTAAGCCGTCACTGCAATCAGCTCCGGCGCAAGCGCTTCAATAAGCGCCAGCGCCGTTCCGTCCCGCAGTTTATTCGGCGTGAAAACCGGAATATCATGTACCAAGGCATATTCCTTTACAGGCGTTGGAAACACTTTCATTCCCCGCCCTTTTGGCTTGTCCTCCCGAGAAAAAACGCCGCAGACTTCATGCCCCGCCTCCCGCAGTGCGGACAGGGAATGTACGGCGAAATCCGGCGTGCCCATAAACAAAATTCTCATGTTTCCTCTTCCTCGCCGTCATCCTCGTCTTGATTCATCTCGTCGAGCTCCTCCTGCGTATACAGACGGTCGGCGTATTCGGT
>JGI994J12354_10000746_pt1 | contig 32657 bp, 25 predicted proteins | sample IntmicLarv3ML3BL_FD_12354 | JGI IMG/M metagenome (IMG submission 12354) | reverse complement strand
TGCAAGAAACTAAATATAATAAAAATTTGGTTGAGAGGCATGCCTCTCAACCAAGAAAAAGATTATTTATTATTTTTTTAACAACACCACTTGACAAAGAACCTTAATACTAAAAGTTAAAAACAAAACCTTAGAATTAGCCATTCTAAGGTTTTGTTTTGGTTATTAGTATAATAGATATATTTCTTTTTAATTAATAAAGGATGACTAATCTAAAGATAAAATCATCCTCTATTTTTATGTTATTTTAAATTTAATTTAAGATATTTTTAGAATAAATGAATAATGACCAATTATAAAATTTATTAACGGAAGATTCCACCACTAATTATTAGTTTTTGGATTTCATTAGTTCCTTCATAAATTTGAGTTATTTTTGCATCTCTCATCATTCTTTCTACATGATAATCCTTCATATAGCCATTTCCACCCATAAATTGTACACATTCTGTTGTTACATGCATCGCTGCATCAGTAGCAGCAAGTTTTGCTTTGGCAGCAGAATCACCATATGGTCTTCCTTCAGATTTGTCAATGGCAGCTTTGTACACCATGTATTTAGCTTGCTCAATTTGAAGATCCAATTCAGCCATTCTAAATGCCAAGTATTGATTTTTGAAAATAGGTTTCCCAAATTGTTCTCTAGTCATCATATATTTTTTGGCTTGTTCAAAAGCACCTTCAGCAATTCCCAATCCTTGAGCTGCAACACCTATTCTTCCACCATCTAGAGCTTTCATTGCTAATTTGAATCCATCTCCTTCTTTTCCGATCAAATTAGCTGCAGGAATTTTGCAGTCTTCAAGTATTATTTCAGATACTTGAGCTGATCTAATTCCCATTTTATTTTCTATTCTTCCTATCGTTAGTCCTGGTGTATTTCTAGGAACACAGAAACAAGATAATCCCTTTGCTTTTGCAGCAGGATCTGTAAGAGCATATATCGCGTAGTATCCAGCAAGAGGCCCATTGGTATTAAAAACTTTCATACCATTTAGAATATAAAAATCTCCTTCTTTTTTAGCAACAGTGACACATCCACCTGCATCAGAACCTGCATTTGCTTCTGTTAATCCAAATGCCCCAAAAGTCTCTCCAGATAATACTTCTGGCATAAAACTTTTCTTTTGTTCCAACGTAGCTCCATTATCTATACTTCCACCATACAGTGAAGTAGATACAGAATATGCTATTCCAACAGAAGCATCAACTTTAGATATTTCTTCCACAGCTATGGCATACTCTAGATAACTTTTTCCTTGACCACCTATTTCAGTTGGATATGGTAAGCCAATAAGGCCGAGTTTACCCATTTTTTTATAAATTTCCACAGGAAATTCACTTTTTTCATCTCTTTCTAAAACACCTGGCAATAATTCTTTTTCAGCAAAGTCTTTGACTTGCTTCTTAAACATTTCCTGTTCGTCTGTTAGATAAAAATTCATAAATCATACCTCCTAAAAAAATATGTAATATTTATAAAAAAGTTCTTTATAATATCAAGATATATAAGGAACTAGTTTAACATGATTAAAGACCCATAGATGCCAAAGGAATAAAGATTCCTAGAGCAATGAATGGCACTATAATTTGAGTTACCATAATATCAAAGTAAGATTCTCTATGTGTCATTTTACAAATACCTAAAAGAGTGATTTGAGCACCTTGGTGCGGTAATGTATCTAGAGTTCCTGCTGCTATAGCTCCTATTCTGTGTACATATTCCAAAGGAATTCCTAAGTCTCTAAAGATACCACCTAGAGCATTGAACGCAACTCCCATACCACCTGATGCGGATCCACATGCTCCTGCACATACAGCAACAGTTATCATAACGAAAACCATTGGGGAAATAGACATGTTTTGTAGTGAATTAACCAAATCTGTAAAGCCTTGCGTATTTTGGACAATTCCACCAAATCCAACAACAATAGCAGTATTTAGTATAGCAACACCAGAATCAGCAGCACCTTTATTGAAAATGACTACCCATTCTTTAATACCACCTTCTACTCTTGGAAACATCAAAATTACAGCCAAAATTACTCCTGACATTACAGATGTTTCTACAGGTAGCTTAAATATATTGAAAAGAACTAATATAGTTATTATTGGAAGAAAAGCTATTATAGGCTTTGGTAAATCTCTTTTTTCGTCAGTAGCAATTTCGCTTGGATCTAGCTGTTTTGTCAATGTTTTATCGTCAAAGAAACGACCTTTTTTGGTAAGAAGTCTTGCCCTATATTCCAACCAAACAAATATAAGAACAAATTGAGCTACAGCAGCTATAAGAGATGGAACAAAAGCAGCAGTTGAAGATGTTCCTAAGCTATCCATTGCAATGACATTCTGAATTGAAGGAGAGCCTGGAGCAGTCATTGACCATGTCCAACAACCAGCTGATATGGCACCAGGAATAAGGATTCTAGACAAATTAGCTTTTTTAAACATTTGTAACGCAATTGGATATATAACGAAGAAAACAACAAAACCACTTACACCACCAAAAGTCAGAACACCAGTAATGCACATTATTAAAGGTGCAACAAATTTATCTTTAGTGAGTCCACTCATAAATCTTGCTATTGATTCAGCTGCCCCAGTATATTGGTATACAGCTCCAAACAACGCTCCAACAAAGAAGACTAAAAAGAAACTAGAAAAATACCTTGATGCTGCAGGCATAAACAGATTTTTCAAACTATCCAGGATAGGTAATCCTGAAAGTACAGCAACAAACACAGCGATTAAAGGTGCTAAAATATATGCACTTACTTGTTTAAAGGCCAATACCCCAAACAGTATTAAAGCAACAAATAAAACTATTATACCAAAATTCATTTACAACCTCCTAAAATAGAATACTATGCTATATCATAGTATTGGAATTATTTTTTATTAAGTCCCATTAACTCATCTTTAAAAATTCTTTCATCCATCAATTTTGGAGTTCCGTCCATCTTAGGAACAAAGCCCATTAAATCTATGACTTGAGTTTGTAAATCTATCCCAGGAGCAATTTCAGTTAGATAAACACCATCTTGGCGTAATTCAAAAATAGCTCTTTCTGTGATGTACATTACTGGTTGACTTGTTTTTTGAGCATACTCACCACTAAAAGTTATATGTTCCACTGCTTTTAAGAATTTTATTTCTTTTCCTTCTTCCAAAATAACTAATTTTCCATTTTCAACCTTAGATTTGAAACTACCAGCTGTGAATGTACCGCAGAAAAAAGTTCTTTTAGCATTTTGGGTAATATTTATAAATCCACCGCACCCAGCAATTCTAGGACCAAATTTAGATACATTTATATTTCCACTTTCATCAGCCTGAGCCAATCCCAAGAATGCATAATCCACTCCACCACCATCATAAAAATCAAATTGAATATGTTGATCAAGTATAGCTTCGGGATTTATAGATGCACCAAATTGAGTTCCCCCAGCAGGAACACCACCAACAGGACCAGCTTCAACTGTAAGCGTCATATAATCTCCAATTCCTTCTTCATTTGCTACCATTGATATAAATTCAGGAACACCTATACCTAAATTAACAACAGAATTTTCCTTCAATTCCATAGCCGCTCTTCTACCAATTATTTTCTTTGCACTCATAGGAATGGATTCTATGTTTCCTAAAGGAATTCTTATTTCACCTGTCAGTGAAGGATCAAAATCTTTGTTATAGCATTGTTGATGTTCTACAGCACTGGTAGCTTCCACAATTGCATCTACATATATACCAGGAATTTTAACCAACTTTGGATCAAGAGTATCTGATTTTACTACTTTTTCCACTTGGACTATTACTTTTCCACCACTGTTTTTTGCTGCCTGTGCCAATGAAGTAGCTTCCAAAGTAACGACTTCCTTTTCCAGAGTGACATTTCCGGCTTCATCAGCATATGTTCCCCTTATAAAGGCAACATCAATAGGAAAAGCTTTGTAAAGAAGTCTATCTTCCCCCAAAATATTCACCAATTCCACTAAATTTTCCTTTGTAACACTATTTAATTTGCCACCATCATTTCTAGGATCCACATAAGTATTCATCCCTACGTGAGTTAATGTCCCTAACTTGTGCGCAGCAATATCTCTACACAATTGAGAAAGAGTACCTTGTGGGAAATTATAAGCTTCTATTTTATTGGCAAGAGCCATTTCTCCCAGTTTAGGAATAAGATTCCAGTGACCAGCAATAACTCTTTTTACCATGCCTTCATGGGCGAAATGGTCACAAGCTCGACCATCTCTGTTTCCTTGACCAGCTACAATGAAAAGAGTCAAATTTTTAGGAGTTTCTGTATTGATAAATCTGTTTTCAAGAGCAGTACTGAGTGTTTCAGCATTGTTACTTCCAACAAATGCTTCAAAACAGATAGTATCGTTATCTTTTACTAATTTAACTGCCTCATCAGCAGTCATTACAGGGACTTTTCGCATATACTCACCTCATATTTTAGTTAATATAAATTTTATAGGAATTAAAAATCTGTCAATTTAGCTGGTCTTTTTCCTAAGAATGCTTCCATTCCCTCTTTTTTATCTCCACTAGCAAAAGAAAGTCCAAAAACATCAGCTTCATATTTACAACCAGATTTAATATCCGTATCTAATCCAGTATTAATACATGCTTTAGCTAAAGAAACAGCATAACTAGCCTTAGATATAATTTTTTTGGCCATTGCTTTACAAGTTTCAAGAAGTTCTTCTTTAGCTACAACTTTATTTGCCAACCCAATTCTATATGCTTCATTGGCATCTATCATATCTGTAGTAAAAATTAATTCTTTAGCGATACCTTTTCCGACCAATCTAGGTAATCTTTGAGTACCACCAAAACCAGGAAGAATACCTAAATTAACTTCAGGTTGACCAAATTTAGCATTATCAGCTGCAATTCGAATATCGCAAGCCATGGATATTTCGCAACCTCCACCAAGAGCAAAACCATTTACAGCAGCAATTGTAACTTGAGGAATATTTTCCAATTTTTCAAAAACCCCATGAGCCAAAATAGCCATGTTTCTTCCTTCTTGAGCAGATGCATTAACCATTTCAGAAATGTCAGCACCAGCAACAAAAGCTTTTTCTCCAGAACCAGTTAAAATAACAACTTTAATGTCTTTTCTGGTTTCAATTTCATCAACAACTTCTTTCAATTCGCTTAAAGTAGCGCTATTTAATGCGTTTAAAGCTTTTGGTCTATTGATAGTTACTAAAGCAATTTCATCCTCAATGTTGATCAATAGGTTTTCAAAATTTTTTGTTTCTATACTCATATTACACTCTCCTTAAAATAAAATTTATAATTTAATATTGAATAAACAATATTAATAACATGTCATGTTAAATATTTTGATGGAATTCATAGTAAAGTGTTTAGTAATCATTGTAAGAGAGATAAAATTTTGGAAATTAAATATATTATTTATTATTGCTAAAAATAATTACCATAACTAACATAAAACTTTTAATAAATCATGATTGAAAGTTTTAAATTTATATCTATAAAAAAATTTAATTATATTGCTGACTTATCCAGATATGCAATAATTTACCTTAAAATACTTTGAAATAGTTTTTATGAAGAATTTATTTTTAAAAATTTATTATGCAAAATTGACTCATACTAACAGCGATATATTTTAATAGCAATATTTTTGCCATTGTATAATTTTGGGAAAAATAATTTTATAACAAACTTTTTTTTCTAAAATAAAACATAACAGATTAATATAATGCAAAAAAAAAGAAAATTTTAAACATGTTGTATCTAAACAGAGAAAAAAATATCTGTTTGGAGACAAAAAACGAATCTAAGTAATTCCATTATTTTTTATATATTGTCGCTTTTAAGATAAAAATATAAAATATAAAACATTTATCTTTGCTTAAAACAAGAGAAAATTTATAATACATAAACATTTAGAGAATATTTAAAGTAAACTCATATATAGCAAAGTAATATATAGCAATATTTTTGCCATTGTATGATTTTGGAAAAAATAATTTTATAGCAAATTTTTTTTTCTGAAATAAACCATAATAGTATTGATACAGTGCAAAAAAAAATAAATAAAATTAAAGATTTAAACAAACTGTATCTGAATAGAGAAAAAAATATCTGTTTTGATACAATGTAAAAATCACGTATCTTCATAAAATTCTTATATTTTGTCTCTATTTGGATAAAAACATTAAGAGAGATTAAAATTTGTTTTTAATATTTCTCTAATAAATTAAGATATCCTAATATATATTCTTGTGATACATTTTGCAAGATGTAATTATAGTCATCCTGATTTTCTAACTAATACTAAAAAATTCTGCTTATCATAATTCATAGAAAAAAATATATAAATTTGACTTTTTTTGTCTTTGCTGATTTATTTGTTTCTCTTAATTTATTTGTTTTTGCATTTGAAATTAATTTATGAATATTTATTATTTCTATAATTTTGATTTATCCATGTAAAAACTGCATTTTTGTGTGAATTAATTTAAATGTTATGTTTTTAAAAAATAAAAATAGTGACAAAACTTAAAGAAAATGTTATAATATCAAAAAAACTATAAAATGCCATTTAATTGGAAGCTAAATAAATTTTCAAGAATAATTTTTGTGTTTTTTCAAATAGATAAAAAAATTTTTTTAGAAGGAATTATGAATAAATTCATAGGGGAAATTAACGGAAACTAGAGAACATATAATTTGGCAATAAAAACTATAAAACTACGAGTTTTGAGAAAATGTTTTACTTGCTAATGTTCTACTTAGTTAAAAAAATTGAATTTATTACAAATTTTAAGTGTTTTTTGCAGTTGCTTCAAAAAACACTTATAAAAAGCAGTAGTTTAAATTATACAACAAATAATTGTGAATTATAGTATTTTTAATTAATGGGTAAATTGGCATAGTAAGTTAAATTTTTGGGAGGATTAAATGAAATTGAATGTGAAAAGTTTATCAGAAAAAACTTTAAAAACATTTTTGAAAAAGAAGAAAGTAGGTTATTCAGAAAGTTTATTAATATCTTTTTTAATTACAGGAGCAATGTTACTGGGATCTAATGTAGAGTTACTTTCACAAGTCAATCAGAATCAAGAAGCATTACTTATGAGCATTGCAACACAAAAGTCTGAAATAATAGCAATGATAGTGGAAAATGAAGCAAGATTGAATGAGCTAAAAGCTAGAGGATTATCTTTGTTAAATGAAGGAGACTGGTACAGCAAGCCTTGGCGCCAAAGTAATTTTGCTTCATTGGGATTAACTTTGACTAAGGCAGATAATCAAAATAAAAAGTGGATTACATCCAATAGAGAAGATACGCAAAACGACAGAGACAGAGAAGCTTATGGGAATTACAATAAGTACGAATATAAGGGAACAGGTTGGATAATGAATACTGATACATGGAATTCTTTCACAGAAGTTTACGATAATGTTGCCAAACTGACTATTATTCCTGTATTAACACCACCTGAAGTGATGTCACCATCAGCGCCTAATGTTAATTTTAGCATCCCTAAAATTCCAGCAAATATAAATACTCCTACATTACAGGCGATCCCCACAGTAAATGTTTTGACAAATGTAACACAGCCAAATATTACCATATCCTCAATGGTGACTCCAGACGTTGATGATATCAATGTAAATGTTGCCGATCAAAATATAAATATGGGAACAATAACAGTGAATATCAATCCAAACACTCCCACTTTTAATATTAATCCTTTGATGCCATCAATAACAATGAGTGTAAAAACGCCAGACTCCATAATTGCGCCTAACCCAGAAGTTCCCAACAGGATTATAAATCCTGTAAATCCTGATGCAAATCCTTTTTCTGATTTCCATTGGGAATGGTTATATGACTTGTATCCTTCTCCTATAATAGCAAGAATCAACCCCTATAATACAGGTGCAGCAGGTTATCCTTTTATGGAAAATGTAGATATTACAGGGGGGATATTTTGGTCAGGGGTAGATAAAGATGGTAATATTTCCATAGTTGAAGCTGGATACGAAGGTGCAGCTCAAGACACTACCAATTGGAATGCATCGGGATTTATATCAAGTGTGATATTTGATAGGAGACACTATACAATAATTAATTCTTACCATGGTAGATGGACAGGTCAACCTGGCAACAAAATAACAGGAGGAACCTTCCACGTGGCTGGAGATATAGCCGAAGTTGGTTCTGAGCCAGTGAGAGGAACAGCAGCTTTTCATTTAGTTGGAGATGTTCATTTGGAAAACGTAACAGCCAATCTATATGGAAAGGCAGCCTTTATAAATGCAGAAACCTTTAGAGGTGGGCAGATTACCATGGATAATGTTACAATTAATGTTGAGGGTAATGAAAATACGGTTTTTAATCTGTCAGGTTCTGGACCACATCAAGATCTTGCAAGTTTTTCTAGCACAGGTGGTGGACAACAGTATGCTACTAAATTTTCAGGAAACGCCAACATCACTGTGGATACATTAGGAAATACAATTTATGCAGTTAAGAGATTTGCTGGTGGTTTAAAAATCGAAAACTTAGATACCATTACACTAAATGGAGCAAGTAATGTCGGAGTTTCTTTTCTGACCTGGGTTCCAGATAAATCTAAATACATAGGAGAAGCTGGAGCAGGAAATATAGATGAACTTGGAGGAATAAATGATTATATCCCCTATGTGAAATTAGATCCAAATAAACCTATGAAGCTAAATGGCGATGAAAATGTAGGGATATTTTTTAATAGCCAAAGCAGTGACTTTGCATTTAATATTGGAATACATCAAGGATATTTTGATTTATTCTTTGACATAGGAACAATGGGAGCTTCAGGAACAAATGAAAACTTAGATAAAACTGATTACACTACTTCCACAGTGGATGGTAGTGTTGGGGTTTATGCAATATCTGGTCAAAGAACGGGTGTAGACTATCAGTCAATGTCCGCTGAGACAATTTTCTCACTCGATCCAATCCACAATTTGATGATGGATAATTTTGTAATTAGATTCGGAAAAGACTCTAAAAATGGGTTTATGTTTCTTTCCAAAAATGGTACTGTTATTGAGATAGAAGATATTAAGACTCCAAATTTTTCAGATGGAATAAATGGAGCCTCTACTTCAGAATCAGATGCCAGTGTAGGAACCATAATTGCCTATGCAGAGGGGACATGGACAGCTGCGGGGACAGGATTAACTGGGATAACACCACTTGAAGGATCTCCCACTGAAATAATAGTTGGAAAAGAGCTTCATATGTCTAGTAAAGATGGAATAGCATTTTTTGCTGATGATGGTGGAAAAATAACTGTCACAAAAGATAGTACTGGTTATGGACATAGATCAATAATGGCCTATGCACGAGATGGTGGGAGAGTAGAAGTAGCAGCAGGAGTTAAAATAACTGCAACAGATAATAATAATGATTTTTTCAGAACAAATAAATATGAGAATATAGGTGCTTATTCTGGAGCAGGTGGAAATATAATAATAAATGGGAATGTAGATATTCATGGAATAGGAGCCTTTGCCAATGGAACAGCAGCAGCAGCTCATCTAATGGGAAATGGCAACATAATAAACACGGGAATAAATGGCGGACTAGTTGCTCTAAATGGTGGTTATATAGAATTTAATGGTGGAACCATAATCCATAAAGAAATATCAAGTGGTAGCCATGATGGAAAAATAGCCATTTATGCAGATAACAATGGCTCAAAGGTGAATTTCACTGGAGCTACTAGTATTGAAGTTCATAATGGAGCTGTATTCTATGGAGAAGCCAGTGATTATAATGGTGCAGCAGGAATTACTCATAAATATAACGGGATGAATCATGTGACTGTTGAGTTAATGGAACATGGAATAAACCTGGGAGTTTTCAATGGAGAGAATATAACTTGGTCAGGGGAAACCTCTTATCTAGCTCATATAGCAGGAATACCCCAAGTGAATGCAATAAATCATAATAATCATTGGTATAGTAGCTATTTAGAGGGAGGCACAATGGTCGTTAATGCCGACGTTAATTTGGATGGTGGGTCTTCTGGGTCAACCAAAGGGTCAGATGCATTTAACGATATTATAATGGAAAGAGAAAAAGTCACAATAAATCCAGGGATAAAAGTAGAATCATTATCAGGAAATGGACTAGTATTGGGATCAAATATAGAAGCCAATAGAGGGTCATTAAAAAACATGGATTCAGGTTACACTAATAACGGTCAAGTAAGCATAACTGGTGGTAATCAAGTTGGAATTTATACAAGTTATGGTTATGTTAACAATACTAATACTGGTGCAATATCTGTAGATACGGGCATTGCAGTGGCAGGGGTAAATGGTAGTGTAATCACCAATGCAGGTAATATTCAAGTGAATGCTCCCAATCAAGGGATAGGAATAGTAGGGTTAGCAAGAAGAATAGATACCTTAGGAAATCCAGATACCCCAGAATCTTATGGAACTGATGTATCTACAGGAGCAGACGCTGATATTACTACAAATTTAGTCCAAATAAATAATCAGGGGGCAATTAATGTCATAGGGACCAATGGTATAGGAATATATGCCGACAACAATATAAGTGGCTCCACTAATAGAATAATAGTCAATAATAGTGGAACGATATCAATAGGAGATGGCGGAGTAGGGGTGATGGTGAAGGGAGCTACAGATGGTGGGATAATAAGCCTCACAAATGTAGGTACTAGCGGAATTACTGTTGGAATTGGAGGAATTGGCGTCTATGGTGAGAAGAGTATCATAACTCTAGCAGGAGCTCCCTATACCATTACAACTAAAGATAATGGAATAGGAATACTTGTAGAGAGCAATAGTACCATAAATGCTGGAAGTCTAAAATTAGACTATATAGGAAGTGATGATGGTACTGCCACTGGAGTAGTCTATAGAGGTCTAACAGGAGAGACATTAAATAACGGTCTAGATATAGAAATATCAACTCCACCAACAATGAAAAATACTGTAACTGGTATATATGCCAGTAACGGCGGAAATATCATAAACACTGGGGACATAACAGTCACAACAGGAAGAGCTTACGGAATACTCTCACAAGGAGTAGATGTAGACAATCATGGGACATTGACTGTAGGAGCTTCTGGTGGTAATGGTGGAATAGGCATATATGCTGAAGATGCAGCGATCAAGACAGAAGGAAAAAATATAGTAGTAAATGGACGTAACGGAATAGGGGTCTATGTACTAAATACTGGCGGATTATCAGTCAACAAAAAAATAGAAATAAACCATAATACTACTAATCTGCAAGTGACTGGGGAAGAAGCTGTGGGAATATATGTGAAGGATATTTATGGTGCTTCTCGTTTAGTTCTAGAAAATAATGAAAATATAGATATTACTCCTTCGACCACTGCTGGAGATAGAAAAGTAGGAATATTCTTGGAAAATGCACAAAATGTTGGTAATGAAAATAGTGGTGATATAAATATGATAGGCTCAGCAACCTCAGGATATAATGTGGGAATATATACCAAAGATTCTATTCTTGCACAAAATGGAATAATAAATGTATCTGGTACAAGCAATGTGGGGATATATGCACAGGTAACTGGAACAAATATTAATATTTTAAATTTATTAAATAATACAACAATAAATATAAAAACATCTACTATGAGTGATGGAGATGTAAGCATAGGAATTTATGGAAAAGGCGATAACATAACTATTCAATCCAGTAATATTCACATAAATGTAGAGTCCAATAGTCAAGGGATCTATTTAGATGGAAATGGAACTACAAAGATAACAGGGATATTCAATTTTGATTTGCAATCAGATATAAGTGAGAAAGTAGGAATAGGAGCGCACTTTAGAGGGGGCAGCTATGCTAATTCTGGCACAACAGCAAAATTGACCAGCAGCCTATCATCTACAAGTACAATTACTGGAGAGATTGTGCGACCAATAGGATTATACTATGGAGTAGGCTCCACCAAAAACGAAGGCAACATAGAAATATTATCTGGTACAGATAGTATAATTGGATTGTATGGATCATCAATTTCTAGTTTTAATAATATAGGAAATATAAAAATAGATGGAAATGGCATAGGAGCATACTATTCAAATTCCAATGTGATAAACAGTGGAAAAGTGGAAATAAGTGCAGATAATTCTTATGGATTATTTTTTAGTGGAGGAAATTCTTCATCAACAGGAATAGTGGAGATTTTAAATGGTGCCAATAAATCATTGGGAGTAGTATCAAAAGGAGTAGGGACTTTCTATGCCAATCAAGGCTTAATCCAGGTGAGAGCGATATCCTCAATTGGAATAGCAGCGACAAATGGTGGTTATGCAAGGAATTCTAGCGTTATAGAGATATATAATGATGGGTATGGGATAGTGTCAACAGATGCAGTCAGTGAGATAGAATTAATCTTAGGGTCACTAATAGAAGAAAAAACCTCTGCATCCACATGGAGAATAGGAGCAGCAGGAGTAAAAAATGGAAAAGTAACATTAAATGGTGGAACTATTAATATGTTGTCAAATTCTATAGGAATATTACTCTCACAAGGAAATGGAGAGCTTATATCTGGAGACATAGAAGTATCGAACAATGGAATTGGGGTCAGTGCAGAAAAAAATTCTACACTTGATATGACTCTTTACAATGGAAAGATAAAAATAGGAGATAGTGGAATAGCGATATATTCAAGTGATAGTATGTTGGGAGCAGGTGGAACATTAAATGTAGACTATATGGGGTATGTAAATAAGGGAGTAGGAATATATTATACAAGTGAGACATCAGGAAGTGCTGTAACTAATGACATATCTATTTTTCATACAGGTAATAATTTAGTTGGAATATATGCAGATGATATAAATCTCACCAATAGAGCAAATCAACTGATAAGTGATAGTGGAATAGGAATATATGGTACTAATAATGCTATTATATCAAACAGTGGAACCTTGACTATAGATGGGGATAATTCCATAGGGATTTACTTGGGAAATAATTCTAGTTTAGTAGACATTGGACAAATAGTCGAGACCAGTCAAAAGAGTAATCAGGTAGACTACAAAATAGGAGTATATGTTGAAAATGGTGATGTATTAGGAAATTCAACATATGATTTTGATATAGCTGGCGGAATAGCAATGTATCTTAAAAATGATGTAGTATCATATAATGGAAAAATAAATCTAAAGGGTGATTCAATAATTCACTCACCAGGTGTACTATCAAGATCAATAGGTGTCTATGTGGGCTCCACAGTGGCAGGAACATTGGAAACCGATATTAATGTAACAGGGGCCAATGGAATTGGACTGTACTTGGAAGAAAATCTGGGTGCAGCATCAAATATTATTTATAATGGAAATATCACAATAACATCCGCTAGTACAGGGGAAAAGGGATTGGGAGCTTATCTATCTAAGAATTCTTCCCTAACACTTGGAAGCGGTGGGTCTATGGCGATAGGTGGAACAGAAAACATAGGATTTTATGTGGATGAAGGCGCAACATTAAATGTATCTGATGGAAATGTAACAAATACAGCTGATGGAATATTTGCTTATATAAAAAATGGAAATGTGATATTTGCTTCTGGAACTACACCAAACATAAACTTTGTCAATATAATAGTATCAGGAACATTTGGAGCATTGGTAAATGAAACTGACATAACAGTAGGAACAAGTGGATTACAAGCCACTTCTGGAGGAGATGTTAAAAATACCACAACAGGAATAATAAATGGAGCAGTAAATGGTGCAATAGCTGTAGCTGGAGAAGGAGCACTAACTATTGTAGATAACCAAGGGCAAATAAAATTAACTGGAGATAAATCTGTTGGACTCTATCTAAAAGGAGGAGCTACTGGGACTTCTTCAGGTAGGGTAGAAGTAGGTAGAGACGGAGTTGCCTATTATGCAGATACAAATGGATCAATTACTGTGACTGGCACAGGAAAGGTTGGAATAGATGGTGCTTTGATGTACTCAACAGGTGGAACCATAAACTACTTGGGAAGTGATATCATAGGTGACAACCAATCTTCCGTAGCAGTGATAGAGAATACGAATTCTTTGATAGATTTAAATAATAGAGACATAAGTGTTGGGGAAATGGGCATAGGAATATTTGTGACAGGTACAGCTTCATCAAATAATATTCAAAATGTTGGAAAAATATCTGTAGGAAGGGAAGCTACAGGAATATTTTTAAATAGTGGTGTAAATGAAACCTTAAATCATACAATAGAACTAATAGATACAGAAGCCACTGGAATTTTGACAACACAGAATGGAGATATAATTTATAATGGAAATATGAATTCTTCAAAATTGTCAGTCAAAGGAATAGTATCCACTGGAATAAATAAAATAATTAATAATGGAACAATAAAATTGACAGGTCAATCTAGTGTAGGAATCTATGGGGAACAATCAACTCAATTAACTAATGCTCTTTCTGGACTAATAGAAGTAGGTAGTGGAACTGAAGTTTCGGCATCTGTTGGAATTTATGGAAAAGAAGCTACAGCAATAAATAATGCAGGAACAATAAAATTAAATAGTCACGGAGTTGGGATATTCGGCGAGAATAGCATCATAACAAATACAGGAACAATCCAAAATGCAACAGGAAATAACACGGGAATATACGGAAAGAATTCTGGTGTATCAAATAGTGGAAACATCACTCTAGGCCAAAGTTCCAATGGTATCTATACAGAAAATGGAATGATAACTAATACAGGAACAGTTGCGGTGGGAGACAACAAGTCATCAGGATTGTATGGAGGTGGAACTTCGGCAATATTGCATCAAAGTGGCTTGATAAAAGTAGGCAATAATTCTGTGGGGATAGCAATAGATGGTGGAAGCATCACGGTCTTATCAGGAGCTCAAATCCAAGCAGGTGAGGGGTCAACATATATTTATTCAATCACAGGTGAAGGGAAAATCTATGAAAACCTGACTTTGAACAAATATGGAGTAGGTCTCTATACCAAATTAGGAAAAATGGGAAACTATGGAACAATAGTGGTGGGAGAATCAGATATATCATCATCTACAGTGAAAGTATCTGTTGCCATGGCAACTGAGAGTGGAGAATTGGAGAACAACGGAAGAATCAATATAATACATGACAATGGTGTAGGAATGCTTTCCAATAATGGTGGAAAAGCAATAAACAATGGTACAATTAATGCAGCAGGAAATGATACCTATGGAATGCAGGCAACAAATGGATCAACCTTGGTAAATAATGGAGAAATAAATGTAACAGGCTCTGGGGCGAGAGGAATAGTGGCAATTCAAAACAGTACAGTGGAAAATAATGGAACTATAAATGTATTTGGAACCTCATCAGAAGGAATCTATATAGAATCAGGTTCAGAAGCTATCAATAAAGGAATTATCAATGTAGACGGAACAGGAAGAGTTGGTCTAATGATAGGAGCTGGAGGCAAGTTGACAAACAAAGGAACAATCCATGCAACAAATGGGGCGTTGGGGCAAGACAATCAATCTCAAAATGTATCAAATATAGGGGACATAAAAATAGAAGGACCTAAGATATCCATAGATGGTGCAATAATAGATAACATTGGAAATATAATCATAGACGGGTCATTGGACTTTAATACTGTAAAACTAGCAGGAAATGGAACAAATGATTATGTTGGAACAATAAGTGCAGATAGCTTCAAAAATGGCGAATTTATAATATTATCAGATGTGACACAAGGTTCAAATAAAGGAGCATATATAATTCAATATTTACAAAGTGCAACCAATATTCCTAACAGTGGAAATATAACAGGAATATCTCAATCAGTATCCTATGTGGTAGATTTACAAAAGGACCCTACAGATCCAAATAAAATAAGTATAGTATTAGTAAAAATACCTTATACTAAGATGATGGAAGGAACTAAGGCAACAGAATTTGGAAAGGGCTTAGATGAATTATATTATAAATCAACAGGTAGGGAGTTGAGCATGTTTGATAGTCTTGATATGATATCAAATGATGATGAATTGGCAGCAACCTTTGAAAATGAGTTAAGAGGAAACGAATATGCCAATATTCAAGATAGAATGATGGACATAAATGAAGTTTTTAACAATGCTTATGAAAACTTAAAACATGATAAATTATACACAAAGGATAGCTTAAAAATAGGCCTAATTTCAAGTAGAGGAGAATCCAAATACAGAGATCCAGCAATTATTGACTATGATCAAACAAGTTTGGGATTTATGGCAATGAAAGAGTATGATACAAGAACTTATGGACAAAAATATGGGTGGCATTTGGGATTTGCTCAAAACAAATTTGAACTTGATACAGATTCCAAAGAGACAGTATATTCGCTAAATATAGGAACGGGTTATGAAAGAATACTAGGAGGAAATGATAGGTTAAAATGGAACACTATAGTAGAATTAACGGCAAATGCGCATAAAATGGATAGAAAAATAGATATTAGTGGAACTAGATATTCAAATAGAAGTGATTATTTATCAACAATGGCAACGATAAAAAATAAAGTAAGGTATGAAGAAGTCACAGAAAGTGGCAAAATAAAAGTAGGAATTCAAGGGATGTTTGACCTGGGATATGGTAGATATTTTGACATTAAAGAAAAGGGAGATGGGATGTTTTTGGAATTACCATCTATAGATATGTATAGTATAAGACCAGGAATAGGAACAGATGTGACTTTCATAGGAAGAAGAAAGAATGGTAGTAAAATAAGTCTATCAGGAAAAGCCTCATTGGAATATGAACTAGGCAAAATCTATGATGGACCTAATAAAGCTAGATTTAAAGGAACAAATACAGATTACTATTCTTTGGAAAAACCAAATAAAGAAGAAATAATAGGAAAAATAGGTGCAGAATTAAAATATGAAACAATAAGTGGAAGTGTAGTAGGCTTTGAAATAGTTCGCCAAGAGGGTAGAAGAGATAATACCAGATATGGGGTGAATTTGATGATGAGGTTAGGAAATTAAAATTGACTGAAAAGTAGAAACTATAATTATTTAAATAAATAAATAACTAGGGATAGCCACCCTAGTTTTTATTTTGGCACATTCACTAATCAATACAAGTAGTATAATTTATATATGGTATAATTATTACCATATTTTTTTGTCTATGTTTTTTTTGTAATTTTTACCCCAATCTACCATAGCGTCTAAGATAGGCTTGATGCTCCATCCTATTTTAGTGAGGGAATACTCCACTCTAGGTGGTACCTCTGCATATATCTTTCTACTAATAAGGCCGCTTTCTTCCATAGCTCTCAAATTAGAAGTTAACACTTTTTGTGAGATAGCTCCAATTGATTTTTTTAATTGGCCAAATCTTTTGGTACCAGAAAGTAGATCTCTTATAATTAAGACTTTCCATTTATCACTTATTAACATTAATGTAATTTCCACAGGACAATCAGAAAGATTTTTTTTCATATTAACCCCTCATTTTTTATCAATAGTTTCTCTAGGGTAACTATAGCACAAAAAAGTGCTTACTTTACATTTTTTATCTACTGATATATTATATACTCATAGCTATAAAAACACAAGTATACTTTTATTAAAAATATTAAAAAAATGGAGGAATTAAATATGGAAGAGTTAAATATTAATTCAAATATTAAAGAAGTAATAAAATTTCTTGAGGAAAATCCTGTTCAGTATTTAGCTACAGTGGGTAGAGATGGAAAAGGAAAGGTAAGACCATTTATGTTTTGCATTGAGCATAATAAGAAATTATGGTTTTGCACAAATAACAAAAAGGATGTATTTAAAGACATGCAAAATAATCCCTACATTGAAATTTCAACTTCATCAGCAAGCTATAGTTGGATTAGACTAAGTGGCAAAGGTGTATTTGAAGATAATAAAGAGGTCAAAGAAAAGTGCATCTCTACAAATCCCATTGTAAAAGAGCAATATAAAACATCTGATAATCCATTGTTTGAGGTTTTTTATATAGATGAGGCTTGTGCTATCATAGAAGATATCAATGGGAATCCACCTAAAATATACAATTTATAAATTGATAGCAAAAAATAATCACTAGTCTTTAGTGATTGTTTTTAAATTTTGATTCAAAATCATTGGCTTTCAAAATTAATTTCTTCCAAATATTGCTCCATATTTTTAATGTATTTTTGAGCTTTTTCTGCAGTGAAGTAGCAGCCATGATTCATAATCACTTTTCCCCTCACCTTAGTTTTGAGCTCTTTATATTTTACATTATCAATCTTATACAGAGCTTCCAGTGCAAAAATTTTTCCAGTATTATTATTTGCTTCATAAAATAATTTTTCAAATAACTCCCCTGCATTATCCTCTTTTGCCAATACTTCTGAATAAATATCATGATAATCATAACCTATGCTATGGGACTCCATTAAAGCTGAGTATGCAGCTTCAGGCTTTATGTTAGAAAGCTTTAGAGTTTCTCTAGCCTTTGTAAAGGACATATTAATAGTAAAACATGTGTATTGAAAAATTAGAAATATACATAATAAAGTTAACTTTTTCATAGTACCTCACCTATATACAAAGTTTTATTATTTATAACAGCTTCTCAATTTATCAACGAAGATCAATAACCATAAATAGTTGCACAATTAGAACTCTGAAGCCTGTAATCTTCTTCTAATAACAACAGGTGTATTGAAAAAAACGTACTCTTCTCTGTTATCTGTTACCACAACTATTGCACCATTTCTTACTTCATATGAACGAATGTCAGTGTTTAAAATATCACCGTTTGGCAGTTTGGCGATTACTCTACGAAACCCGCCAGAACCACTAGTTGCTCCCACTGATCTTGAGATTACCACAAAAAATAATAAAGGAATAATCATGATTCCCATTGTTGATATTATCCATTTAAATGCTTTATTGCTCATTTATTCCCCCTATTGATAAAAAAATATTTGGGGTCAGCCATAGGCTGATCCCAAATATTTTGAGATAAAATTATTTTTTGGCATTTACTAATGCTTCAGCCAATGCAGGCATGATTTTGTTGGCATCTCCAACAATACCAATAGTCGCCAAATCAAAGATAGGTGCACCAGCATCTTTATTAATAGCTATAATATATTCTGATTCTTCCATACCAGCAACGTGTTGGATAGCCCCAGAGATACCACAAGCAAAATAAATCTCAGGTCTAACTGTCTTACCAGTTTGTCCCACCTGTCTATCATGACCAATGTATCCAGCGTCCACAGCACCTCTTGATCCAGATACAATAGCTCCTATTTCTTTAGCTACTGCCTCAAAGGCTTCAAAGTTGGCTGCACTTCCAATTCCTCTTCCACCAGAAACAAGTATACTAGCTTCAGCAATATCTACTTTATTTTTAGTTTCTTTAATAATATTTTTTACTTTTACTTTTATTTTTGAAGTATCAAGTGTAACATCTAATTTTTCTATATTTCCAGTTCTGCTATCATCTTTAGGCAATTTTTGCATAACTCCTGGTCTAACAGTAGACATTTGAGGTCTATGATCAGGACAAATTATAGTAGCCATTAAGTTACCGCCAAAGGCTGGTCTTGTCATCTTAAATACTCCATCTTCAATTTCAAGCTTTGTACAGTCAGCAGTAAGACCAGTTACAGTTCTTGCAGATACTCTTGGAGCCAAGTCTCTTCCCAAAGTAGTAGCACCAAACAACACTATTTCAGGCTTTTTAGCATCAATGATAGCCTTAAATACTTGAGTATAAGCTTCAGTATCATATATTTTAAGTGTGTCTTGATCCACAATTACAACTTCATCAGCACCATAGGCCACTAAAGTTTTAGCAAGATCTCCAACATTACTACCAATTAATGCGGCTATTACATTTGTATTAAGACTCCCGGCCAATTCTTTTGCTTTTCCGATTAATTCCAAGCAAACATTTTGTAGCACTCCTTCTCTTTGTTCAGCATATACTAATATTCCTTTATAATCACTTAAATTCATTATCATATCTCCTTTCTTCTAAGGTTTATTTGTTAAATGACAAATTTTTCTTTTAATTTCTCTATAATAAGATTTACCGCCTCTTTAGTATCCAAATTGTCAAATACTTTACCAGCTTGTTTAGCTCCTTTAGTAAATGACTTATGTACTTTAGTAGGTGAACCACTTAGACCAATAATAGCAGGATCAATTTCAATATTATCGAATCCCCAAGTCTCAATTGGTTTGCCATAAGCCTCTACAATCCCTTTGACTCTCATATATCTAGGTTGGTTGGCTTCAGCTAATACAGTAATAAGAGCAGGTAACTGAACATTTAATAAATAATACCCATCTTCTACAGCTCTTTTGATATCCAGAGAATTGTCTCCAGAATTATAAGTTAATTCTTTTACATAAGATATTTGAGGTAAATCCATATGCTCAGCTATTTGTGGTCCCACTTGAGCAGTATCTCCATCAATTGCTTGTCTACCAGCAATTATTAAATCTACCCCATCTGTTTCTTTTATTTTCTTAATAGCTGCAGCTAGGGTATTGGAAGTAGCTAGAGTATCAGCACCACCAAATTTTCTGTCTGTCAAAAGAATAGCTTTATCTGCACCCATTGCATAAGCTTCTCTTAAGATAGCGTCTGCTTGAGGAGGTCCCATTGTAATAACAGTAATATGAGCACCATGTTTATCTTTAAGCTTTAAAGCCTCTTCCAATCCACCTTTATCATCAGGGTTCATTATACTAGGAACTCCATCTCTTATTAATGTTCCTTTCTCTGGATCTAATCTAATTTCAGTTGTATCTGGAACTTGTTTTATACAAACTACTATATTCATCTTTAATCCTCCATAAAATTTTTGATAAATTCTTTAGTAAATCCTATTTTTATTTAAATAGACTTCCAGCGATTACCATTCTTTGAACTTCGGAAGTACCTTCATAGATTTCAGTTATTTTGGCATCTCTCATCATTCTTTCAACAGGATATTCTCTGGTATATCCATATCCACCATGGAATTGTACAGCCTTAGTAGTTACTTCCATTGCAGTCTCAGCAGCAAATAGTTTTGCTCTAGCAGCAAATAATCCATGAGGAATTCCTACAGATTCAGCCCATGCAGCTTTATATACTAATAATCTGGAAGCTTCAACTTTTACATCTAAATCAGCAAGTTGGAATTGAGTATTTTGAAATTTTGCAATGGATTTACCAAACTGTTTTCTTTCTTGGGTATATTTTACAGTTTCGTCCAATGCACCTTGTGCAAGTCCTAATGCTTGAGCAGCTATTCCAACTCTACCACCATCTAGAGTTGCCATTGCGATACCGAATCCTTTTCCTTCAGCACCTAACAAATTTTCTTTTGGAAGAACTACATCTTCAAATATTAACTCACAAGTTGCAGATCCTTTTATTCCTAGTTTCTTTTCATGTTTACCAAAACTAAATCCAGGAGTGCCCTTTTCAATAATAAATGCAGAGATTCCTTTAGTTCCCTTTGATTTGTCAGTCATAGCAAAAATTACATAGGTTTCAGCTTCTCCTGCATTGGTGATAAAAATTTTACTACCATTGATAATATAATTATCTCCATCTTTAATGGCAACAGTTTGTTGCAACGCAGCATCTGTTCCAGCATTAGGTTCAGTAAGTCCGAATGCTCCTAATTTTTTACCACTACATAGATCTGGCAAATATTTTTCTTTTTGTTCTGAAGTGCCATATCTATAAATAGGCCAAGTTCCTAAAGAAGTGTGCGCAGACAAGATAACTCCTGTAGTACCACATACTTTGGATAATTCTTCTACAGCCATAGCATACATCAAGTAATCTCCACCAGCTCCACCATACTCTTTAGGCATAGGAATACCAAAAAGTCCGATTTCTTTCATTTTTTCAACAGTTTCTGTTGGAAATCTTTCTTCTTCATCGACCTCTGCAGCTAAAGGTTTTACTTCTTTTTCAGCAAACTCTCTTATCATTTGTCTGAAAAGTTCATGTTCTCTAGAAATTTTAAATTCCATTCTTTGATTCCTCCTACTGAATTTTATATATGTTATTTTTATTGCATACGTATAAATTGAGTTAAAGTCCTAATTTTGATGTTTAATATTATTTAAAATTTGCCTTTCTTTTTTCCAAAAAAGCAGACATACCTTCCTTTTGATCATTATTAGCAAAACACATGCCAAATAAATTAGCTTCCAATTCAATTGCACTATCTATGTCAGTTTGAGCTCCAATGTTGATAGCTTCTTTGGAGAGCATAACAGCATTGTATGAGTTTTTCAACACTTTGTTGGCCATTTCTGTAGATTTATCCATCAGTTCTTCTGGTGCCACCACATGATTAACAAGTCCAATAGCTAGAGCATCATCTGCTGTAATTATATCGCAAGTAAAGATTAATTCTTTAGCTTTTCCCATACCAACCAGTCTCTGCAATCTTTGGGTTCCGCTATATCCAGGGATAATTCCAAGTCCCACTTCTGGCTGTCCAAGCTTGGCCTTTTTAGATGCTATCCTGATATCGCAAGCCATTGCAAGTTCGCAACCCCCACCAAGAGCAAAACCATTAATTGCAGCTATATATATTTTTTTGGATTTTTCAATTTTCCTAAATACTCGGGAACCAAGTAACCCCCATATTTTACCTTCTTCAGCACTAAGCTTAGACATTTCACCAATATCTGCACCTGCAACAAAGGATTTATCTCCTTCCCCAGTGAGGATGACAACTTTTATATCTTCGCTGTCCTCAAAAAAAGACACAACTTGATCCAGTTCAATCAGCAATTCTTTATTTAAAGCATTCAAAGCTTTTGGTCTACTTAGTTTAATTGTTACTAAATTTTTTTCTTTTTCTATAATTAAGTTTTTTAAATTTTGAAAATCCATAAGTCTATCTTAATTAACCTCCTAAAATTATTTTTGCAACTAATATATCATATAAAAAGAGTTCACTTACAATTATAAGGATAATACATAAAAAAGTCAAGACTTATATATAAAATTCTTTATTAGAATGTTATGTGCTGTTTTTGGACTAGACCAAATTGGGAATTTTCTTTATCTAAATCAATATTTATTAAATTTCATTTAAATAGGAAAGTAGGGTTTTATCCCACATTCCATTGGCTTTCATTATTTTTTCTAAAATTTCTCTTACTGCACCATTTCCACCTTTTTCTTTAGAAATAAAATGAGAAATTTCTCTAATTTCAATGCAAGCATCCGAAGGACAACCCGAAAAACCGACACCTTGCATTACTCCATAGTCATTTATATCGTCTCCAATATAGCACACTTCGGATAATTCGATATTTTCTTGAACTAATATTTCTTTTAGAGCCAAGGATTTATTTTTTATTCCCTGTCTAATAAGTTGAATGCCCAATTCTTTTCCTCTGTATTCTGTGATAGTGGAATTACGTCCTGTTATAATGGCTGCTTTTCCACCAAGAGCAGTCCATTTAGCAATTGCAATACCATCTTTGACATTGAAAGCTTTGGTTTCGACTTTGTTATTATCAATATAAATCTTTCCATTGGTGAGGGTTCCATCCACATCAAGGACAATAAGTTTAATATTTTTTAAAATGTTATTCACAAAAAACTCCTTAATTTTTTTATCAAAATTCAATTAGAAAAAACCAGAATTATTCTGATTTTCTGACTATATTTCTTTCTTTATCTTTATAAAATTTTTGACTAATTCTACTCCTTGTTCAAGAGTAATTTTACTAGTGTCAATACAAATATCATAATTTCGGATATCACGCCATTTTTCTCCAGTGTGATATTGAAAATATCCAGCCCTATGTTTATCTGTTCTTTCTATTAGTTTTTCCAAATCTTTTATGGAAAGATGAAACTTTTCCTCAAGAGATTTTATTCTATCTTCTTTTTTGGCTGTAACAAAAACTCTAATAAGATTAAGATTTGGCATATCTCCCAGAACAAATCCTCCACATTGCCCTATAAGGACAAATGACTCTTCTTCAGCAAGTTTTTTTGCAACTTTTGCCTGATAATTAAAAAGATTATCTCCAGACAAAAAATCCACTCTTCCTGGAGGAATAATTTCACCTGAATAAACTTTTTTTGCAATTCGATAAAGTAAAGAATATTTTTCTTCATATTTCTCAAATAATTCTTCACTTATTCCACTTTCTTCAGAAGCGAATCTCAAGAGCTCTTTGTCATAATAAGAAACTCCTAAGGTTTTTGCGATCATCTTTCCTAGTTCTCTACCACGGCTGCCATTTTCTCTTGAAATAGCCACCACAAAATTTTTCATAAAACCTCCTTAAGCACCTAAATAAGCCTTTTTTACTCTTGGATCTTCCAACAAATCCTTTGCATCTCCAGTCATGGAAATTGTACCCGTTTCAAGGACATAGGCTCTATCCGAAATAGATAGTGCCATTTTTGCGTTTTGTTCTACGAGTAAAACTGTAATTCCAGTATCATGAAGATTTTTTATTATTTTAAATACTTCCTTTACAAGTAGGGGGGAAAGTCCCATACTTGGTTCATCTAGTAGTAACATTCTAGGATTTGACATTAGAGCTCTTCCAATGGCTAACATTTGTTGTTCTCCACCAGATAAAGTTCCAGCCAATTGTTTAGAACGTTCTTTTAGACGTGGAAAAATTTTGAAAACTTCCATAAGATTCTTTTCAATGATAATTTTGCTATTAAGGATATAAGCTCCCATTTCAAGGTTTTCTTTTACAGACATTTTGGCAAAAACATGTCTTCCCTCAGGAATATGAGTGAGTCCTCTAGAAATTATTTTGTTAGGCTCTACAGTGGCCAAATTAATATTTTCGTAATATACTCCTCCAGAGGAAGGAGCGATAAGACCTGTAATAGTATGTAGAGTAGTGGTTTTACCAGCACCATTGGCACCAATTAGAGATACGACCTCCCCTCGTTTTACTTCCAAACTTATCCCTTTTATGGCATGAATAGCTCCATAATGTACATTTAAGTCAACTACCTTTAGCATTTCTATCTCCCCCTTAATCCTCAGAACCTAAATAAGCTTCAATAACCCTAGGGTTGTTGGCAATTTCATGTGGAAGACCTTTAGCAATTATCACACCATAATCTATAACGATTATTCTCTCACAAATATTCATAACCAAACTCATATCATGTTCTATTAATAAAATTGCAATTTTGAATTTCTCTCTTATAACATTGATACACTCCAAAAGTTCAGCTGTTTCAGTTGGGTTCATTCCAGCTGCTGGTTCATCCAATAATAAAACTTCCATACCTGTGGCCAGAGCTCTGGCGATTTCTAATTTTCTCTGTTGTCCGTAAGGTAGATTTGCAGCAACATAATCAGCCTTGTCTTCCATATTAAAGATCTTAAGTAGATTTCTAGCTTCAATATCAATAGCTCTTTCTTCTTCACGATAAAGTTTTGATCTAAAGATACTACCAAAAAATTTATATTTTATGGCCTTATCAAAGGCTACTTTAATATTGTCCAAAACAGTCATTTTTTTGAAAATTCTGATATTTTGAAAAGTTCTGGCAATTCCAGCTCCTACAAATTGATAAGATTTCTTTCCATTCATAAGCTTTCCATTTAAATAAATTTTTCCCATAGTAGGCTTGTAAACCCCAGTTAATAGATTAAAAATGGTTGTTTTTCCAGCACCATTTGGACCTATTAATCCTACCAATTCCCCTGGAAATAGTTCAAAATCAAATTCATTGACAGCTTTAAGTCCGCCAAAGGAAATACCCAAAAATTCGGATTTGAGGATTGGACTTTGAGATTTTGCAGTTTTATTATTCATTAGGCATCACCTTTTTCCTTTGAAGGAAGGACTTCATTGTTTTTTTTGCCAACATATCTTTCTAAAACTTGAACAAAAGAAAATTCATAATTTCCAAATAATCCACCTGGCTTAAATATCATAATTAAAACAAGAGCAACAGAGTACAGAAGCATTCTATATTCTGAAAAGGCTCTTAAAGCTTCAGGTAATGACAACAAAAGCATTGCAGCAAGAACAGACCCTGTAAGGGAACCCATTCCACCTAATACTACGAGGGCTACAAATTCTACAGAACTATTGAAACTAGCCAAAGATGGTTGCAATGCGCCAATGTGGTGAGCATAGATACTTCCAGCAACACCAGCAAAAAATGCAGACAAAGTGAAGGCCAAGACCTTATAGTAGGTAGTGTTTAATCCTGTAGCGCCAGCTGCAATCTCGTCTTCTCTGATGGCGATAATGGCTCTACCATATTTAGAATTGACAAAGGCATACAAAACACTTACAGAGACCACCATGACCCAAAAAACTACATATATGTTTAGATAGAAGGTCCATTCCAGTAAATGTTCTTCCCTTTTTGGCAAGATTCATATTTTGTAGTAATACTCTTATTATTTCACCAAAACCTAAAGTAATAATAGCTAGGTAATCTCCCTTCAGTCTTAGAGCTGGAATTCCTACGATAACTCCAAAAACAGCGGCCAAAAGTCCACCAAAGGTAGTGCCAATGAGAAATCTTAATAAATTTTCCCAATAACCATCTGCCAAGATATCAGCATTTTTCATAGCAATGGTAATAATGGAAGAAGTATATGCCCCAATTGCCATGAAACCAGCGTGTCCCAGAGTTATTTGTCCCAAAAACCCTGTAGCTATATTAAGAGCTGTGGCCATAATAATTCCAATAAAAATAGTAATTAATATTCCTTGAATATAATTGGAAATAAACCCACTTTTGGATAGGATTAATATAACAGAAAAAATCACAAATACTACTAAAAAATTTATAAGATGTCTTTTTTTATCGCTAATATTAGTCATACTTTCTCACCTACATTTTTTCCAAAAATTCCAGATGGTTTAATTAAAAGAACTATAATTAGAATTCCAAAAACCACAGCATCACCATAAGTAGATGAAATATATGCTTTGGTCATTGTTTCTACAAATCCAATGATTAGACCTCCAAGCATAGCCCCATGTATAATACCAATACCACCTAATACAGCAGATACGAAGGCCTTTAGACCTAACATAGCTCCCAAAAAAGGAGTCAATTGTGGATACGAATTGACATACATTAATGATGCTATTGCAGCAAGTCCAGAACCCAAAACAAAGGTTTTGGTGATAGTCTTATTTACATTAATTCCCATTAATATAGCCGCTTGAGAATCTTCTGATACTGCTCTCATGGCCTTTCCAACTTTTGTTTTTCCAACGATTAGATTGAGTATAAGCATTACACCTAAGCCAATAGCAATAGTTACAAGGGCGTTCCCATCTAAATTTAAATTGAGGCTATCTATTTTTATTCTTGGTACTCTGAATAATCTAGTAATTGGTCTTGGAGCACTTCCAATAACCATAAGAGACAAATTTTGTATAAAAAGGCTCACAGCAATGGCAGTGATTAATGCAGAAATGGTAGAAGCTTTTCGTACAGGTTTGTAGGCTATTTGCTCTACAGAAACACCTACGATGATACAGACAATAATAGCAAAAATTACACTAATCCAAAGTGGAAGACCCAAAGAATTCATAAGAGGCATGGTAAACAATAAAGTATATCCCCCTACCATTATAAAATCACCATGTGCAAAGTTAATAAGTCTAATAATACCATAGACCATTGTGTACCCAAGAGCAACCAAAGCATATATACTTCCTATTCTAAGACCATTTACTAACTGCTGAATAAATAAAATCATTTCTCTACTCAACTAAATACCCCCTTAACCTACTACAATATTATACAACAAAAAAATTTAGAAAGCTAATGGTTCTAAAAATATTTATTAGATAATAAATATTTGAAAAATATAATTTCATTATACAACTTTCCTATTTTTTATTATACAACAGTAGAATTAAATTTTAAACAATTATTTATAATTTAATCATAATAATATTTTCTATTAATTAAAAGACAAAACAATATGTCATCTTAAGTTTATATAGAATAAGGTCGCATTTGTGCGACCCCATTCACCATTTTTTATGATCGTGCATAAACTTTTGTTGAATAAAACTCACTAAGCTACTACTCAATAGTAGTAGACCATTTTGCCACTCCATCTTTCATTTCTATTATAGCTGCACCTTTTTGAGGGTTACCATTTTCATCAAAAGTAAATACCCCTGTAGCACCACTAAAATTCAATTTTTGCATAGCTTCTATAATTTTGGATGTGTCGTCTGAGTTTGCTTCGTTGATTGCCTGGGCTATCATATGTGCTGAATCATAGCCAAGAGCACTAAAACCATTTAAAGTACCATCATTACCATATTTATTAGAGTAAACTTTTACAAAGTTTTGTACTCTTTCAGCTGGGTCATCTATGGCATAAAAGTTCGTATAATAAGTATTGTTGAAAGCAGCAGCATTATCTCCAATTCTGTCTTCAATACCATCCCAACCATCAGCACCAATTATTGCACCCTCAAAAGCAGCTTCCCTAGCTTGAGGAACCAATAGACCTATAGTATTATAATAGTATGGTGCAAATATTGCCTCTGCATCACTTACAGTGATATTACTTAATTGAGCAGAAAAATCTACGTCATCCATACTAGCAGAAATTTCTGTGGCGATCACTTCAATACCAACTTCCTCACACCCCTCTTTGAAAGATTCATATAATCCCAAAGAATACTCATCTGCCCCACAGTAGATAGCAGCGATTTTCTTCACACCCAATGTAGAAAAAGCAAATCTAGCAATGATCCTTCCTTGATAAGAGTCAGTATAACAAGTACGAAAAACACTTGGTCTTCCTACAGTAAGAGAATCTGCAGTACCAGTAGGAGTAAGCATCAACATATTGTCGGTATTGGATCTTTCAGCGATGCCTGCTCCAACGCTAGAAGTAACAGGACCTATAATAGCTTTAACACCACTTCCCATGAGTCTATTGTAAGCATTAACACCCTCTGTAGGATCTCCTCTGTCGTCCATGAAAACTAGTTCTAATGGTCTTCCACCAAGGACACCACCACTAGCATTAATCTCCTCTATTGCAAGTCTTACACCATTTACTACTGATTGACCAAACATGGATATATTTCCTGTGGCAGGTGCGATTGAACCTATAATAACTGGCTCTGCTGCTCCGTAAGCAATATTAGAATTAAAAACAAAGGCACTAAAGGCCACCAGACAAGAGAACAACATAGTTTTAAAAGATTTCATATTCATTTTCATATCCCCCTTTTACATCTAAGATTAAAATAAATTTAGTAACTTTTCAAATGGCAATTTTTTTAATTGAAATATTATAAAATATTTTAGGTACCAGCTTATTAACTGATTTGTTGACACTTTCATAAAGAGAAAAATAAAAATTAACTATAGCTACTTTCTCAATACTAACACCCCCCTAAATATAATTGTCCTAATTATACAATAAAAAAACTGAGAATTCCAATTTTTTGAAAATTTTTAATTATTTGTTGTAAATTTGAAAATATATTTTCATTTATTTCTATTATATTACAGTAGAACCAATTTTGATACAAATTATTTATAATATATATCATTATTCTGTTCAGAATAAAAAAAATATATTTTTCTCGCGAAAAAAGATCGCATTTCCACGACCTTCTTTCTCTATTTTATTCATTTACTTTTTTATGATTAATTTTTTATGATTAATTTTTTATGATTAATTTTTTATGATTAATTTTTGAATAAATTCAAATATAAGCTTTTATTTATGGGATAAAACTTACCAAGTTATTGTTCTATAAGATTATTATTCAACAGTAGTAGACCATTGTGCCTTTCCATCTTTCATTTCTATAATAGCGGCACCTTTTTGAGGGTTACCATTTTCATCAAAAGTAAATACCCCTGTAGCACCACTAAAATTTAATTTTTGCATAGCTTCTATAATTTTAGCTGTCTCATCTGTATCAGCTTCATTGATTGCTTGAGCCACCATATATGTTGAGTCATAAGCAAGTGCTGTGAGAGCGTTTAAATTACCATCGTTACCAAATTTTTCAGTATAAACTTTTACAAAGTTTTGCACTCTTTCAGATGGATCGTCTACAGCATAGTGGTTTGTATAATAAGTATTGTTGAATGCAGCAGCATTTTCTCCAACTCTTGCTTCAACACCATCTCAACCATCAGCACCAATTATAGCACCTTCAAATCCAGCTTCTCTAGCTTGAGGAATTAATAAACCTACAGTATTATAATAGTATGGCGCAAATATAGCCTCTGCATCACTTACAGCTATATTACTTAATTGAGCGGAAAAATCTACATCATCCATACTTGCAGAAGTTTCCACAGCTACCACCTCAATACCGACTTCTGCACAAGCTTCTCTAAATGATTCAAATAACCCCAAAGAATATTCATCTGCACCACAGTATATAGCAGCAACTTTTGTTATACCTAATGTAGAAGCAGCGAATCTGGCAACTATTTTTCCTTGATAAGAGTCAGTATAGCAAGCACGGAAAACGCTTGGTCTTCCTACTGTAAGAGAATCTGCAGTACCAGTAGGAGTAAGCATTAGCATATTGTCAGCATTGGCTCTTTCAGCGACTCCTGCTCCAATACCAGAAGTAACAGGACCTATAATGGCTGTTGCACCATTTCCCATAAGCCTATTGTAGGCATCGATACCTTCTGTAGGATCACCTCTATCATCCATGAAAGTTAATTCCAATGGCCTTCCACCTAGTACACCATCACTATCGTTGATTTCATCTATTGCAAGAGTTATACCATTTAATATTGCTTGACCAAACATGGATATATTACCAGTGAGAGGTGCTATTGCACCTATAGCAATTGGTTCTTGTGCACCAGAAGCAACATTAGAATTAAAAACAAAGGCAAAAAGCGCCATCAAACAAGAAAGTAACATAGTTTTAAAAGATTTCATATTCATTTTTAGAACCCCCTATGTATAAAATTGTCTTAATTATACAATAAAAAAATAAGAATTCCAATTTTTATGAAAAATTTTAATTATTTATAGGAAATTTGAAAATATATTTTCATTTGTTTCTATTATATAACTGTTGTTTCAATTTTGAAACAAATTATTTACAATATATATTATTATCAGCATCATCATAAATATAATATATTGTATTTCTTAATATAAAAAGCCGCATTTATGCGACTCTCTATATTAAATTTTTATATTATTTTATAATTCGTAATTTTATAATAAAACCATTAAAACTAGCTATTCACATAACTGTTGACCATAGTTTACTAGTCGGTACTTATTAGTCGATAGTAGTAAACCATCTCATTTTGCCTTCGCTTATTTCTATAATAGGAGCACCTTTTAGAGGGTCGCCATTTTCATCCAAAGTAAAGCTTCCTGTAACTCCACTAAATTTTAATTTTGACATAGCCTCTATGATCTTATCAGTATCATCTGTATTTGCTTCATTGATAGCTTGAGCCAACATATAAGTTGCATCATATCCAAGAGCACTAAACGCATTTAAAGTACCATCATTATATCTTTCAGAATAATATTTTACAAAGTTTTGTACTCTTTCAGAAGGATCCTCAGCAGAATAGTGATTTGTGTAGTAACATTTGTTAAAGACTTCTATATCATCTCCAAGATTTTCTCCAATACCATCCCAGCCATCAGTACCAATTATAGCTCCTTCAAAACCAGAATACCTAGCTTGAGGAACCAATAAAGATACAGTACCATAGTAATAAGGAGCGAACAATCCTTCTGCATCACTTAAGGCAATATTGCTCAATTGAGCAGAAAAATCCACATCATCCATACTAGCGGAGGTTTCTACAGCCACTATTTCAATATTATTTTCTTCGCACCCCTCTTTAAAAGCTTCATATAATCCTAAGGAATATTCGTCTGCTCCACAGTAAATAATAGCCACTTTTTTTATATTTAATTCGGAGGCTGCGAATTTAGCTGCTATTTTACCTTGATAGGAATCAGTATAGCAAGTACGAAAAACACTTGGTTTACCCACAGTAAGAGAATCTGCAGTGCCAGTTGGAGTGATTATAAGCATATTATCAGTTTTGGCTCTTTCAGATACCCCAGTCACTACTCCAGAAGTAACAGGACCTATAATAGCCTTTACATTATTCCCCACAAGCCTATTGTAGGCATTAATTCCTTCTGTAGGATCTCCCTTGTCATCAAAATAAGTTACTTCCAATTCCTTGCCACCTAAAACTCCCCCATTGGCATTGATTTCATCCACAGCAAGTCTGATTCCATTTACTACAGATTGTCCATACACAGCCACGCTTCCTGTAGTAGGAGCTATTGAATCTATAGCTATCTTTTCTTCTGTTCCCAATGCAACACTGGAGCTGAAGAAAGATACAGTAAATATCATTAGACCATTTAAAATAAGATTTTTAAAATGTTTCATATTCATTTATTACATCCTCCCTTCACTTTATTAAAAAAGTAAAAAAAATAAATTTAAAAAATTTGTTACTTCGAATTATTATAAATATAGCCTCTCGGAGTCTCTGACAAATTAGTAAAACAAAATGTGGTTAAAATATATAAAAATACTTTTTATAGTTTTGGATGAAACAACTTGTATTACAAAAA
>JGI994J12354_10000744_pt1 | contig 32681 bp, 31 predicted proteins | sample IntmicLarv3ML3BL_FD_12354 | JGI IMG/M metagenome (IMG submission 12354) | reverse complement strand
GTTTCATGTCATTAATATTCCTCACATATGCTTTTATTTTTTATCTTGTTATCTTGCAGATAACAAGCCCGTTCAGCTAATATGCTTCGCATATATGCTGTTTCACAGCATTCAATCGCTTTGCGATTGGCTTCACTAGAACTGTTTTAGGAACCTCTCATCGTTTTCGTATAGTAATCTCATATCATCTATTTCGTATTTTAATAAGGCGATTCTCTCTAGCCCTACGCCGAAAGCAAAGCCGCTATATTCTTTGGAATCGATTCCGCACATTTCCAAAACATTAGGGTGAACCATGCCACATCCCAGGATTTCAATCCAACCACTGCCCTTACAAAAACGGCAACCGCTTCCGCCACATTTGAAACATGTCACGTCAACTTCGGCACTTGGCTCTGTAAACGGAAAATGGTGCGGTCTGAATTTGGTCTGAGTCTTTTCGCCAAACAATTCTCTTGCAAATTCCTCAAGCGTTCCCTTCAAATCCGCAAAAGTAACATTCTTATCTACTACCAATCCCTCTATCTGATGGAAAGATGGGCTATGAGTCGCATCCACTTCATCGGAACGAAAAACTCTTCCTGGTGCAATCATTCTAATCGGCAATTTGCCCTGTTCCATCACACGCGCCTGTACTGGCGATGTTTGCGTCCTAAGAACTATTTCTTTGTTAATATAAAATGTATCTTGTTCATCCTTTGCCGGGTGATTGGCAGGAATGTTAAGCTTTTCGAAGTTGTAGACATCATATTCCACCTCTGGCCCTTCTACCACTTCATACCCCATCCCGACAAAGATACGCTCTACCTCTTCAAGGGCAATGGTATTAGGATGACGATGACCAACTTTGGCTTTTTTAGCTGGCAACGTAACGTCTATTTTTTCTTCCGCTAGTTGCTTTGCCCGAATTGCTCTTTCCATTTTTTTCTTATTTTCTTCTAAATATTTCTCGATTTTTTCACGTGCTTCATTGACCATCTGTCCGACCTTTGGTCGTTCTTCTGGTGCGACATCTTTCATCCCTTTTAGAACCGATGTCAACTGTCCTTTTTTACCTAGAAAGCTTACCCTAACCTCATTTAGCTTATCTAGTGCATCTGATTCTTTGATGTTTTCAAGCGCTTCATCCATTATGACTTGCAACTTGTCTTTGATACTCTCACTCATATTGTTTTCTCCTTTTTTAATTTCGGTTTAAGACTGTTGTTGCGCCAAGCTTTTTCTCGCTTTGCGAATAACAATAAAAAAACTCCCTCCCAAAAGGGACGAAGTCATATTTTCCGTGGTACCACCCTGATTCCCAAATATTCTTTGGGCGCTCAATAACTTAACGCGTCTAACGTCACTTCCTACTAACTTTCAAAAGTGAAGCTCTGGTGCGAATCTCAACATATATCTGAACTAAAGGAAACTTTCAGCCTTGATCCCCTCTCTCTGATAGAAAATATATATCTACTAACACCTTCATTGCCTTTTTCTTATTCTTATCTATTCTAGCATAAAATTTTCATCTGTCAAGTAAGCTTCCCGATATCACTCACTTTTATCATTTGTTTCACTTGCATCTGTGGGTTTTTCTTCAAAGAAGGTTTTGATACCGCTTTTTCGATGTTCTCTTATCAGTGATTGTAATTTACGGAATTTATCTTCGAAATTTTCGTTTACTTCCGCACCTAATAAGATGATAAACATACAGAAATACATCCATAGCATAATCAAGATAATAGTCGTCAAACTACCATACATATTTCTAAAATTGCCAATATATTGCATGTAAATAGAAAAACCAATCGAAAATGCCGACCAAGTAATAGATCCTAAAACTGCTCCTGGCAACTGACTCTTAAAACTAGCCTTTCGGTTCGGCAAAAACTTATAAATCATCAATAGGATAATCGACATCGTTGCTAGCGAAATAGTTGTTCTCATGTTGATGATGGTTCTAGTGATGCCCGCTACAACTGGTGCATACGCCTCTAGTAATCCTTGAATATCACTACCGAAAATCATTAGCACCATCGTAAAGACGATTGCAACCATAAATAGTAATGTGTAAAACGCCGATCTAATCCGTGCCGCCAAATAGTTCCTCGTCTCAACCGTATGATAGATTGAATTCAAACCATTGGTTAGTCCTTGCACGCCCTTACCTGCTGACCACAAGGTCAAAATTCCTGTAATAGGGACAACGGCAGTAGAACGTGTATAAACTTCGCGAATAATCCCTTGTACAAAAGTTTGGAACTCTTCAGGTATTATATGAACAATTCCACCATTAATCATCTCTTCTGTCAGTGGCGTAAATCGCACACTTGTCATTACTAATAGTATAAAAGGAATAAAAGATAGTAACATGAAGTAAGAGGACTGCGCTGCATAAGCCCCCACATGGTCTAGCGTAACACGGTCAAAAAAACCGATTATTATTTTTATGATTCGTTTTACTTTTGTCATGTTTTTTCATTCCCAGAGTGCCGGTTCCTGCTTTTTGACGCCTAGCTGCTGCTAGGTGGGTAACCGCAACGCCACGTCTGTCTTCCTCTTATAAAAAGGCCTGACATCGGATGACGCAATATAGGAATCCCATAAACGTAATTGTAGGTTCAAAATGCAAGAGTTGTCGAACACCCCAGGAATTCTCTTTTCTACTTTGATTATGCTTAGGCCTTGCCGTTACTTTTACACACTCTAATTTTATTTTTAACTAATTCTTTCACTTCTTCTCTGCCGACCGCACCGTATTTCTTTGGGTCATACACTGATTCATCTGATGCTATAACATCTCGCACGCCTTTTGTGAATGCTACTCTTAATTCGGTTGCAAAATTAACTTTACAAACACCCAAATCAATAGCTCGTCTCACAGCCTCGTCTGGCACACCTGACGCACCATGTAATACTAAAGGCGCATCTACTATATCTACTATTTCTTGTAATCTTTCAAAGTCTAACTTTGGTTCACCTTTGTAGAAACCATGAGCCGTCCCAATCGCCACTGCTAGTGAATTAACATTTGTTCTCTCTACTAATTCCTTGGCTTGTTGTGGATTCGTATATAAAGCATCTTTGTCTAGCACTTCATGAGAGTCTTCTTTCCCACCGATCGTTCCAAGTTCTGCTTCTACACATATATCTGTTCCTTTAGTTGCTTCTACAACTGCCTTTGTTACGGCAACATTTTCTTCAAATCCTAGCTTTGAACCATCTATCATAACTGACGTATACTTGGCTGCAATAGCTTCTTTACATAGTTCTTGGCTGTCACCATGATCTAAGTGCATAGCTACTGGAATGCTTGCTTTTTCTGCCGCAACCCTAACCATTTCACGATACATAGAAACACTTGCATACGCCACTGTTGATGGCGTCGTTTGGATAATTACTGGAGCCTTTTCTTCTTCTGCCGCTTCGATAACAGCTTGTACCATTTCCATGTTTTCAACATTGAATGCACCGATTGCGTACTTTTCCTGTTGTGCCTTTTTCATCATATCTAATGTATTAACTAATGCCATTGTTCTGTCTCTCCTTTTGATTTGCTATTTTACAATGTATCCTTCTTCATCCCATAAATCTTGCCAATCATCGGCACTTTCCCATAGGAACACATGCCCCTTAACTAAGCGGTTGTTACACTCTAACCCTGCGATTACTTGCATCTCTTCCTCTGTTAATGGGTCCTTTGTCAAACATTCGAGATTGGCAACAATATTCTTCTCTGTCGTTGAAAACGGAATCGGAATTTGACCTCTTTGTGATGCCCATTTAAGCGCTACTGCCGCTGGATGAACGTTGTGTGCCTTGGCGATTGCCTTCATCTCAGGCAAGTCCATATCTGCTACATCACCAGGCATTATATCACGCTCTGGTCTTGCTGGCGAGCCTAGTGGCATATAGCCGATTGGATGGATTTTGTGTTCTACCAAATAATCAAATAATTCCTGTTGTTGGAAACATGGATGTAATTCTATCTCACATGTCGCCGGTTTTATTTTAAGCTGCGGTAGCACCGCTTCTAATTTTGGAATCGTCATGTTAGATAATCCGATATTACGAATCAAACCTTTTTCCACTAGCTCTTCGCATTGACGATAAGTTTTCACAAATTCATCCACACTAAAAGGCTTTGAGTCAGGATTTCTAGAGTCAACGTCGCATCCTGGCGCATGATAATTAGGAAATGGCCAATGAATAAAATACATATCAACATATTCACACTGCAAATCATTAATGCTCTTACGGCATGCTGCCTCAACTTTGTCATGACTATCATTCCAAACTTTTGTCATGATATATAAATCTTCGCGGCTCACGATACCAGAGTCAATAGCCTCCTTAAATACTGGTCCGATTACTGCTTCATTGCCATAACAAGCGGCGCCATCAAACATCCGATAACCCACTTTGATTCCATAGGCAATCGCTTGAGCTACTTGTTCGGCACTGCATCTATCCGAGCCAAACATCCCCATTCCAACACCCGGAATCACTTCTCCACTTGCTAGTGTTACTTTCGGTATTGCTTGCAAATTAATGTTCGCTTCCATCACCATTCTCCTTTACTTTGCTGGTAAATTATTATTTCTCACTATCAATTAATATTTTCCCTGTTACTGCTCCCGCCGTTTGATACAGCGAAAATGCTCTAGCTATATCGCTAAGTGGTATCTTTTCAAAGATAAACGAATCATCGAATTTGAGACTTCCTTCTTGGAAATAATGTGCCGTCAGCTCCCATTCTTTACCAGGGAATGGTGCACTATAAGACATCCACGAACCAGTCAGGTTAAATTCTTTGCGATTTAATTGTTCCCACTCTTCTACGCTAAAAGTAATCTCCTTTGTTGGTGTTCCAACAAGACATACTTGTGCTTTATTGGCTGCTAATTCAAATGCCATCTTCATAGTTATGACATTGCCCGCTGTCTCGTACACATAATCGTAGCCCTTGCCATCAGTGATCGCAAGTGCCTGCTCTTTATATCCCTCATCCATAGTGTTAATTACATTAGTTGCTCCTAAGCGCATCGCCAAATCCAAACGTTCTTTCGCAATATCAAAAACCACTACTTCACGGGCACCAAATATCTTAGCCCACTGCATGACGAATAATCCAATCGTTCCGCCGCCTAAGATTGCTACCGTTTTTCCACCTTTAAAATCTAGTCGCTGCAACCCGTGCAATGCTACAGTTGCTGGCTCAAAAAAAGCTCCTTGTTCGAAAGTTACCTCTTCTTCAAATTTTACTGCGTTGCGTTCTGGTACAACGACATATTCAGCAAAGCTGCCAAACTGCCTTGAACCGATGAAGCTATATTTCTTACATAATGCGTAGTTACCACTTTGACAATCATCACATTTCATACAAGGAATCAGCGGTACTCCCGCAACTCTATCTCCTATGTTAAGTGTTGTAACTTCCTCGCCAATAGCCTCAACTATTCCTGAAAATTCATGCCCTAAGACATTTGGATAGAAGTGGCATGCATCGCCATTGACTCTTGGGATGTCAGAACCACAAATACCAGTGTATTTCACTTTGATTAGCACTTCACCAGCATTTGGTTTAACATCAGCTATGTCTTCGTAACGTATGTCTTCTCTAGCATGTACTACTCCTGCTTTCATTCACTTTCTCCTTCATGTTTAACCATTAACTCTTCTAGTTGTTCATACAGTTTGAGGTATGTTTGATAATTTTTTTGATAACATTTATGGTTGTTCATATTTGGTTGGTACTCTTTAGTTATCTTAACGGTTCGCCTAACGGCTTCTTCAAAACTTCCATAAATCCCCACACCTACGCCAGCTAAGATAGCGGCACCTAAAGTTGTCGCCGTATCCGAAGATGGTACAACAATATCTTTCCCTGTGACATCAGCTTTCATCTGGGTCCATAAGCGAGAGTTTGCTGCTCCTCCCATCGCTCGCAAGACATTGACTTTGATTCCTTTTCCCTCTGCCACGTCCAAGTTATGTTTTAGTGAATAACTTGCACCTTCCATCGTCGCCCTGGCAAAATGTCCTCTGGTCTTTTGAAAATCAATGCCAAAGTATACTCCTTTAGCATGCTCGTTCCAGATTGGTGAACGCTCTCCTGCCATATATGGCAAGAATATCAGACCATCACTACCGGCATCTACCTCTTCTGCCAGTTCATCTAGCATTGCAAAAGAATTCTTGCCTTCTTTATCTGCAATCACACGTTCATATGCGCCAAATTCATGCTCAAACCACTTCATAACGCCACCGCCACCGGTAGTTCCTCCTTGCAGCAGCCATTTGTTTGGCACGACATGATAACCCAATATAAGTCGTTCATCACTCTCATAAGTGTCCATACAGATGCTCATCCCACCTGCTTGCCCACCTTGCTCTTGTGTCTCACCAGGGTTAATTACCCCTGCACCAAGAGTTCCGCAAGCGGCATCTAATCCCCCTGCCACTACTGGTGTTCCTGCCACCAGACCTGTTTGTTGCGCTGCCTTCTCGGTGACTTGTCCGATTACTTCGTGACACGCTACAATCTTTGGCAGAAAGCGCATTTCAACACCTAGCATCTTAGCCATTTCTTCATCCCAGCAGCCTCTTCTCATATCGAAACAGTGAACCCCATATCCTTGCGATGGTTCTTGCGTCGCAACACCTGTCAATCGATATCCGATAAAACTATTAGATTGCAAAATTTTATCAATCTTTCCATATATCTCTGGTTTGTTATCACGATACCACAAAATCTTTGCCGTTGTATATGCTGGTTGCAACAAATTACCGTTAATGTTAAATATTTTTTCTGCGCCGATTTGTTCATTTAACTGATTACAAATACTCTTCGCTCGCGAATCCATCCAAATCGGTGTATTTGTAAGAACTTCGCCACTCTCATCTACCGCTATTGCTGACCAACTTTGTCCATCAGTTCCAATACCAGCGATGTCCTTTGGGTTAATATCGTTATTCTTTAGCATCCTTTTGATCGCTCGGCAAACTGCCTCCCACCACTCTTGCGGGTTTTGCTCAGCCCAGCCTTCTTTGGGATAATAAACGGGATATTCCTCGCTTTTACTCCCCAGTATTTTACCATCTGGAGTAAAACACGCCACTTTACAAGCACTTGTTCCGATATCTATTCCTAACAATACACTCATACGCTTCTCTCCTTTATACGATGCACTTAATCTATGCCATTAAGTTCCTGATACATATTCTTGGCATACGAATCAGTCATTCCACAGATAAAATCCGTCACCAATAATAATCGCAAATATAATTTTTCTTGTTCGCTTTTGCCTTTTGAATAAGTATGGTAAATCTGCTTATAGTTTCCTGATATTAGCGGAATCATCTTTTCTTCCATCATCCCTAATTCAGACGACGTATCATACAACAAAAAGGCCGATACGAATTTATTCATCAAAAAATTAAGCATTTGGCCTTCCGCCCCAATTTCAAAATCGTCTGCGACGTAAATGCATAGTCGTAGGCGATACTACCAAGTGCCTTAGCCAGTTCGGCACAATCACCATCACCTAATAATTCAAATTTATAAGTTCCTGCCATAATCTCTTGGTAATGGTCAACAAAGCTTTTCGTTGCACTATTAATCAAGGCACCTTGCATTCTAACCAACCAATTCTGAACGGCATACAATTCTTGGTCCTCAACTTCTTGCTCTTGGGCTGTCTTATACTGATCCTCTAGGCTTTTGATTAGGAAATCTTCTTTGTACTTTGACTTCATCCGTTTCTTTAGTTCCACTAACAAGTTTTGATAGCTAATAATTCCCTTTTTGAAGGCATCCTCAATATCCGCCGTCAGATAGGCAATATCATCAGCCGCTTCCAATATGTAAGCTAATGGGTGCCGACAGTTGACTGCTCCTGTGCTAGTTGCAATTCGCTTATACAAATCTTCCTCACTGTAGAAATACCCCATCTTTTTGCACTGAATATTATTCTTTTCCTTGCCTTTATCAAGCGAAGAAACTGGATATTTGATAATCGTATTTAGCAAACTGTAGGTTAGATTCATGCCATTCTCATTAACCAGGAAATGCAACCGCGATACTAGACGTAGAGCCTGTGCATTTCCTTCAAAGTTGTAAAAATCCGCCTGCATCTGCGGACTCAATATCTCACTAACAGCCTTGCCTTTATACATCAGTCTTGACAGGTGGCTTTTGAACCATTCGCGAATTGCCTCTTCGCCAAAGTGACCAAATGGCGGATTACCTATATCATGAATCAATCCTGCACATTGTAAAATGTCGCTAACATCTGTCTTCATCTGAATCGTAAAGTCATCATCCAACTTATCTTTTATTATATATTCTGAAATATTTTGTCCTAAAGATTTAGCGATTGACGATACTTCAAGCGAATGTGTCAATCTAGTCCTTATAAAGTCACTCTTATCAAGAGGGAATACCTGTGTCTTATCTTGTAGCCGTCTAAATGACGCACTTGCGATGATACGATGATAGTCTTTTTCAAACTCACTTCTTAAATCTGTCGCTTTGACAGACTTCTTCCTCGTATACTCACCTCTTCTTTTATCCGATAAAAGTTTCTTCCATTCCATAATTATAATCCCAAAATCCCCTTAACTGTATCCGTCATCTCTTTAACACCAACAACTTGCTTGTGTAGGATTGGTGCTGTTCTTATCTCTTCAATGGCCTTTGGTATTGGCACATTAGCGATTCTTGATAGTTCTTCGATTAGTTCAAAGTCTTCTACTTCGGCATACTTCTTATCAATCGCACTCATCACGTCACGAGCGAATTTAAACGGACTTGCTGTTGAGGCAATAATTGAAACCGCATCAGTAGCCACATCTTCTTTATATTGCTCATAGACAAACGTTCCTACCGCCGTGTGTGTATCGATAACATACCCTGTCTTTTTGTATAACTTTGCGATAGCCATCGCTGTATCTTCTTCAGTCGCAAAGTTGCCGTAGAAATCACTAAGACCGGCTTTCATCTCGTCAGTTATCGTATATTTGCCATCTTTCGTTAGTTGTTCCATTAGCTCCTTGTTCTTTGCCACATCGGCATTCGCCAAGCTGTAGATTAGGCGTTCAAGGTTGCTCGAAATCAAGATATCCATTGATGGTGATGATGTCAAGATGAAGTCACGGTTACGGTCATATTCACCACTTCCAAAGAAATCGTGCAATACTTTATTTTCATTTGATGCACAGATTAATTTGCCAATCGGCAACCCCATGCACTTGGCATAATATGCCGCCAAAATATTACCAAAATTACCCGTTGGTACCACTGCATTTATCTTCTCACCTTCAGTAATCTTGCCTTCTTTGATGAGACTTGCATAAGCGTACACATAATAAACTACTTGTGGAATCAAACGTCCGATATTAATAGAGTTAGCTGAAGAAAATTGATACCCTGCCGCCTCAAGCTCCTTAGCTAGTTCACGATTGTTGAAAATATTCTTAACACCTGTTTGGGCATCATCAAAATTCCCTTCAATCGCGATAACATGAGTGTTGTCGCCCTTTTGAGTAGTCATTTGTTTTTCTTGAATCGAGCTTACACCATCCTTAGGATAAAAAACAATAATCTTAGTCCCTGGCACATCAGCAAATCCCGCCAAGGCAGCTTTACCAGTATCCCCCGATGTCGCTGTCAATATAACAATTTCATTGTCGGCTTTATTTTTCTTCGCTGAAGTAGTCAAAAGATGTGGCAGTATCGATAGCGCCATATCTTTAAACGCTATTGTCGCTCCATGGAACAATTCCAAATAATACGCTCCATCTGCTTTTACCAATGGTGCAATCTCGGCTGTGTCGAATTTGTCGTCATAAGCTTTAGCAATGCACTCTTTTAGTTCTTCCTCGCTAAAATCCGTAAAGAAACGGCTCATCACTTCATATGCCAACTCTTGATAAGACATCTTAGCTAATGCACTAATCGCAATATCAAGCGTCGGTACCGATTCTGGAACATATAGTCCGCCATCTTCTGAAAGTCCTTTCAAAATTGCTTGTGATGCCAAAATTCCCGCCTGATTACCTCTTGTACTTTTGTATAATAATTCCATCACCGTCTCCCTTCGTATGTCAATTCCCTTTTATTAGTATTCATAGAAGCTATGCACTCCATGCTCAAATAGAAACTTCAAGTTACCATTAAACCATCTTTTGTTATGCTCTTCGGCTGTCGCCTTACCCATAAAGAACAACGCTCCTTGAGAAAGGTCTTCTCCATCAATAGCACGATTCACCGCTTCTCTAGTTACATCTGATACTTTCACCGTTGAGATGCGCCCATCATACGTCGGGCTAAATTGTGGTGCTCCGCCAACTCTTTGCCACACAACATCTGTTACATTGTCAGGGAAATTCTCATGATTGACACGGTTGAGAATAACGTTAGCTACCATTATCCGACCATTTGTGTCCTCGCCACCTGATTCCGCTTCAACAATCGCCAGTAAGGTTTCATAATCACCATCACTCATCTTCGTTTGTTTGGCTAGTTTCCACGACTGCTCATCAATCTCATCAACTGATTCTTTGACCTGTTCTCCGACATCCGTAAATGCTTCCAACTCTCGGTTGGCTCTTCGTTGTCCCACCAACACATCTTCGCCACTCGTTCCTAACGCATTATACGGACTGCTTGAAGCTTCGACTATCTTGACGGCTTCAATGATGCCAACATAACCTGGCGAAATGTGATTGTCGTCGCTTTTTGCTGTCACTTTTACTGGTTCTTCTGTAATATCATCTGCTTTGCTTTTGCCTGCACTATTTATGACGGTGCCCAATAACAATATTGCTACTATTACACTCGCTATGCAAATGATTAGACGTGAGTATTTTTTCACGATTGCTTTCATTTTCGTTCCTTCTCTTTCTTCACCTATAACTGTAAAATCTACAGTATATTGTATCATTTTAATAGGTCTTTTTCAACTTTTTATAATAAATATAAAAGTGTTTCGCAAGCTCCTAGTATGCAAAAAAGCTTCCATGTGTATAGATACATGAAAACTTTTTCGCTTCTTCATTTTACTTTTTTGCTATTGCTTCAACTATTGCACTAAATACTCCAAATAGTACTCCTGTGATTGGGAATATAACCCAACCTGGATGCCACATTCCTTGCACAAACCCCAAATAGAGATATACTACCGTCACCAATGGCCAAACTATCGATGCCACTATCTCAACTGCTTTATTGGCTTTCTTTCTAGATGGGCGATAATCTCCAAGTTCTAAGATTTTAAAGTATGAATCCATTACATTTCCCGCTGAAATAATTAGATACACTGCTGTTGCTACAATCACCATCATAAAACAAACTCCTATTGTTGTAGCTTGGTCTTTTCCATCACCCATAAAGCTTCCAATAAAAATGGGAATAGGGCTTAACACGCACATACAAATCCCAGTAACTAATCTTACAATTTCAGTTGCCTTTTTCACATTCCACTCGGCACTAATTTGTTGTTGTGTATACTCGCTAATATTAAATTCCTTCTCCATGTATTCATATGGACTTAATAAGAATCCGCTATAGATAAAAAGTGCCACTCCGCCAGCAATAAAAACAAACATAATTATCAAGCCTACGGCTACCCCTCTTCCATCTTGTATTCCAATCCTATCTCCCGCAATGCTTATATTTTCTGTTAATGTTTGAAATGCAACCACTAAAGCAATTCCAACAATACATAGGAATACCCCGATACCAATAAATTTCCCCGCCATCTTTTTAAGCCTAATATAATCTTTCGCCACCTCCATCGTCACCTCAGGTAACCCTTCTTTCTTTACTGGTGGCTCACCTCCACGCTCACCGTGAGCGATGCCAAATTCATCTAATATTTCTTCGATGTTGCCAAACTCGGAAATGACAATGCCTATAGCTTCATTTTCTGATTTGCCTGATGCTTTTAATTCTTGATATTTTTCTTGCATATTCTCGTAGATGTCTTCCTTCAGTTTGGCCATTTCCTCCGTCTTAGGCAGCCCACTGAACATGTTGTCCAAATAATTTTTAATTGTCTCCATAATTGCCCTCCCTTATAAATCTATTAATCAAATCCTTGGTATCTATCCATTCTTGGCACTTTTCACTATAATATCTGCGCCCTTGTTCCGTAATCTGATAATAAGTTCGCCGTTTCCCTTGCGTTTCATTACCATAATACGAGGTAATATATTGGTTCTTAGCAAGGCGATTAAACGCCGAGTACAGCGTCGTTTCCTTCATACTGTATGTTTCTTCCGAAAGTTCTTTAATGCTTTTCGAAATCTCATATCCATATGAATCTTCCTTCAATAGTAAATACAAAATAATCGTATCACTATATCCTCTGATAACATCGCTACTAATCAATGTTTTTCCTCCTTTTGCGTTTATGCTTTCAGACGTTTAGTACGTCTGTTGTAGTACGTCTGTCGTAGTAGTTAATATATTTATATCATAATTACTACGACAGGTCAAGTAAAATAAAATAATTTATGTCCACAAATTCTAATCACATCAAAAAGAGACACCAACGTGTATCCGTTGATGTCTCCCTATTTTACTTTCTTGATTAAACTGTTAGCAAATTGTTGACTGCTGATAACAATGCATCTATTGATGCTCTTAAAATATCAGGGTCTACTCCTGCTCCCCATGCCTTCTTGCCTTCTGCTGTAGTAATGCCCACGTACGCGATAGCTTTCGAGCTAGAGCTTTGCTCTAATGCATGCTCTTGGTATGTCGTCAGGTCGTATTGTAAGCCAGTGGCTCCTTTAATTGCATTATTGACTGCATTAAGGCGGCCATTACCTTTTGCTTTAGCAGTTTTCTCTCCGCCTGCAAAACTCATCGTTACTTCTGCTTCCACACCATCATTTGCGTTTTCATCAAAGTTAATATTTTCAACCTTGTATGGTGCTGTAATATCTTCGAATTTGTTGACGAATATTTCGAATATCTCATCTGGTTGTAATTCGCTATGTGTCTGATCTGACACTTCCTTAGCCGCATAGCCCATTGCCTCGCGCATCTTAGCTGGCAAGCACAAGCCAAATTTGGTTTCTAAGATATAGCCAACTCCACCCTTTCCAGATTGGCTATTAATACGGATTACATCTGCATCGTAATTCCTGCCCACGTCATTAGGGTCAATCGGCAGATATGGTACCGTCCAATAATCTGGCTCTTTCTCTTCAATCCACTTCATCCCCTTAGCAATCGCATCTTGATGCGAGCCTGAAAATGCCGCAAACACTAACGCCCCGCTATACGGACTGCGCTCAGCTACATTCATCCCTGTGTATTCTTCGTACTTTTCACAAATATTTGGCATATCACTAAAATCCAATCCTGGGTCAATACCTTGCATGTACATATTCATCGCCATCGTCACAATATCAACGTTTCCTGTTCTCTCGCCATTGCCAAATAAAGTTCCTTCTATCCTGTCTGCCCCTGCTAATAGACCTAGTTCAGCATCAGCAACGCCACAGCCTCTATCGTTATGTGGATGTAACGAGATAATCGTATTTTCACGATGTTTCATATTTTTCGACATATATTCAATTTGACTAGCGTATACATGTGGCATAGATAACTGTACTGTTACTGGTAAGTTGATAATTGCTTTGTTCTCTGCCGTTGGTTGCCATACATCTAACACAGCATTGCATACTTCTAGTGCGTATTCAATCTCCGTGCCGGTAAAACTCTCTGGACTATATTCGAATTGGAATTCTCCGTCTGTTTCAGCCGCTAATTTCTTGAGCAGTTTTGCCCCTTCAATCGCAATTCCTTTTATCTCGTCTTGTGTTTTTCTAAACACCTGCTCTCTTTGAGCATATGAAGTAGAGTTGTAGACATGCACTACGGCCTTTTTAGCTCCTTTTAAAGCATCAAACGTCTTTCTGATGATATGCTCACGCGCTTGCGTCAAAACTTGAATCGTAACATCATCAGGTATCAAGTTTTGCTCTATCAATGTTCTTAGGAATATGTATTCTGTATCTGACGCTGCTGGAAAACCAACTTCTATTTCTTTAAACCCTATCTCAACCAATAGTTTGAAAAATTTCACTTTCTGGTCCAAANTCATCGGAATGACTAATGCCTGGTTGCCATCACGAAGGTCAACGCTACACCATAGTGGTGCTTCTTGAATATATTCTTTCTCCGTCCATTCCATGCTTTTTGTTGGCGGCATAAAATATTGTCTCTTGTACTTTTCATGCTTCATCATAATATTTTCCTCCTAAATAAAAAATAGCCCCTCATCTTCTGCCATTATTAGCAAGAGACGAAAGACCAATGTCTACCGCGGTACCACTCCACTTTATGAATGTAAATTCATACTCTCATCAGATACAGATAAATATCGATATCCTCCCTAGATAACGGTTGGGGTCCGTCTGCGCTTACTTTTCACTTTGGTGAATTTCGGACAGCTGCTCGAAGGCGAGTTCTATTTGCTTTATCAACTGTTTCGCATCATCCAACAGCTTTCTGAATTCAAAAACAAATGTACTATTCCTTGTCATTGCCTTTAGTTATTTAATTATCTATTAGGTTACCATCACCCATATGCTTTGTCAATCAAATTAATCAAATATTCACGTCCTTAATACTTGCTATGAAAATGTTTTTTCTTTATACTAAGACTATCTTCATTATAAAGGAGCTAACAAAATGTACTCATTTATTGTCAATCCTCATTCACGTTCAGGAAGAGGGCAAAAAATATGGAATAAACTCGAACTATTGATTAAACAAAGAGGCATCGAATATAATGTTTATTTTACCGAAAAATCCAATCACGCTAATGAAATAGTCGCCCGCATCATAAGCGACGGCAAGGAGCATACTTTTATTGTCCTTGGTGGTGATGGTACTATTGACGAAGTCCTAAACGGCATCTTAGATTTCACTAAAATCAAATTGGGTTATATCCCGACTGGCTCAAGCAATGATTTCGCCAGAAGCCTTGGGATTCCAACCGACCCTATCTTAGCCCTTAATAATATCTTGTCAGCTACCTCAACCACTTTGCTAGACATGGGTATATTAGCATATGCCAACCAGACGCGTCGCTTTATGGTTAGTGCAGGTATCGGCTTTGATGCTGCTGTTTGCCATCAGGCCGCTGTTTCAAAATGGAAAACCTTTATGAATCACATCAAAATGGGAAAGCTAACTTATGTTGGCATTGCCCTTTCTAAGATACTATTTAGTAAACCTTCTCAGATGACTCTTACTATGGACGATAAAGCTCCGCTACATTTTGACCGCACATACTTTGTGGCTTTTATGAATCACCCCTTTGAAGGTGGTGGTTTCAAGTTTTGCCCTAGTGCAAAGTATGATGATGGACTTCTTGATATTATCGTCGCTCATGATATCTCTAAACTTCGCATTTTGACAATTTTACCACTCGCCTTTAGTGGCAAACATATCAACAAAAAAGGGATTGAGATATACACCTGCAAGAGTGCCAGTGTAGAATCAGCGGTTTCACTACCTGTTCATACCGATGGTGAACCGATATATACCGGACATGGCATCAGTGCTCGCTTAGATAAAGTTCAAGTTGAATTGCTCAAATAATTTTGTATTTTCTAACATACAAAAATCGGAGCGACAGGATTCGAACCTGCGACCCCATGACCCCCAGTCATGTGCGCTACCAGACTGCGCTACGCCCCGATACGGTGATTTCTTCTTCAGTTTTTTACAGGTGTTCGCCATGGGTTAGATTATAACAATTATCACCCTCTTTTTCAATTATTTTTCGGCAAATTGCCTTTATTTAGAAACTACTGAAATATGCTGTTGCGTTCACTTATTCGATATGTTAGTATCGGTTATAGGAGAAGCAAATTATGCTTCTCTTAATTTTTTGTGAACTGACGTTTTTAATACTACTAAACTAGAAAGTTATGAGGTGCTTTAATGGAACTTACAATGAGTCTCTTGCTCATGCTCGGCGGTGTTGCCGTTTTTATGTATGGTATGAAGCAAATGAGTTTAAGCATGGAACAAGGCGCAGGTGCTGGTGTCCATAAATTATTCAAGAAAATCAGCAAAAACAGATTGCTTGATTATGGTATCGGAATTGGTGCCACAGCTATTGTGCAATCTTCATCAGCAACTTCCATTATGACTGTCGGTCTTGCCAACGCTGGTATCGTCAGTGTTAAAAATGGTTCGGGGATGATTCTTGGCGCTAAAGTTGGTACCACTCTCACCGCTTTCGTATTTGCACTTTCAGGAGTAAACAAAGGCGGCTTTAGCATGAGTGCCATTTTCGCTTCACTAGCTTTTGTTGGTGTAATCATCATCTATACCTCTAGTAGCGAGTCGCTTAATAAAATCGCCTTATTCTTAACTGGTTTCGGTATGTTATTTGGCGGTATGGAATTGATGGAAACGGCTATTGGTGGTTCTGATTCAATTCTTAGTGTTCAACTTCAAAAAGTATTTGAATTTGATATTATGTTTAATCCATTTTGCCTTGTGATTTTGGGAATACTATTTACTGCTATTATCCAATCTTCAACGGCAGCTACTGGCTTGTTCTTGATTTTCTTGACAACTGGTGTTATCTCAACTATTGACCAATCATTTTTCTTAATCATGGGTGCTAATATCGGAACTTGTACCGATGGCTTGATGGCTTCGATCGGAACTAATGCAAACGGTAAACGAATTGCCTTTTTCCATGTTATTACCAGTGTTATTGGTGCAGTTGCATTCACCATTATTCTGATAATATTCCGAGTTCCTATTGTTCACTTTTTCCAAGAATTGTTCCCTGATTCGCCGGCATTTAGCCTTGCAACATTTAACTTGCTATATAATGTAGTCTATACGCTAATACTATTAGCATTGCTTACACCACTTGTTAATTTCGTCACTAAAGCGATTAAAGATAAAGATTCAAAAGCAGCTAAAGTCAACTTCATCGATGACCGTCTACTAGCAACGCCTGTTGTCGCTATCGAAAATGCTTGTAAAGAAGTTGCTAATATGACCATGTTAGCCCAAGAGAATGTTGCTCTTGCTTTCACCGGCTTAATAGATGAAGATATGAGTCAGAGCAAATTAATTGCTAGTACTGAAGATACTATCGATTCACTAACTAAAACATTAGCAGAATACTTTATCAAAATATCCGCTTCTGCATTAACTTATGAAAATGGCAAACTTGTCGGTGGTCTACATCACGTTATCAATGACGTTGAGCGTATTGGCGACTATGCCGTATTACTTGCTAAAGAAACCAATTATATGAAGAAAAACGATGCTCATTTTATGGATGAAACTAAAGAAGAGCTAAAGACTATTTTTACCAATATATCTGACTTGTTTGAATTGGCACTCTTTTCTTTCAAGACACGTAAGACAGACCATCTGCAAGAAATTTCTGATATTCAATCATCAATCAAAGGATTAATTGGTGATGCTAGGAATCTTCATGCTGACCGTCTGGGACAAAATATGTATTCTATCGAAGTGTCGAAAAGCCTTTACTCGGTACTCTTCTCTTTGCAGAGAATAACCGACCATTTAGTAAATGTTGCTTTCTCAATTCGTTCAGAAACAGGTAGCAAAACTGAGGCTTGGGAAAACATCAAGAGAGATGAACAAGCTTAATATAAATATCAAACAAATTTTAAGGAGGTATGGTTATGGGAATATTTGACACATTAGGCGGTGGCTATGGCGGTTATGGCGGAGGTTACGGTGCAACTTTAATTGGAATGGCGTTGTCCATAATACTAGCACTAGCAGGGGGAATCATTCTTCATTTTACTTTTCTCTCACCTAAAAACGAAGGCAAGTATACTGGTTTTGTAGGATGGTTGTATGATTTCTTGAATTTTAAAAAGCTAATGCTTGAAAGCCTTTTAAGAATTCTTTATCTTATTGTCACAGTTTATTTTATCTGTGCTGGATTCTCTTTGTTATTCAGTAGCTTTTTAGGTGGAATCACCTTCATGGTTGTTGGTTTGGTTCTTACTAGAATTGGTTACGAATTTNTACTGCTTACTATTTTGCTTTACAGAAACACTGCTGATATCAACAAAAAGTTNGGTAATGTCAATAATCCATCACCTATTTCACCAACTCAAGCTCNTCAATATACTGAGGCATCTCCATCACCAGCACCTGTTGGATTTAATCNANTCCAAACACCTGTTGATGTTGCACCAATTCAAACTCCAGTTGATGTTGCACCGATTCAAGCACCAGTTGATGTTGCNCCANTTCCAACTCCNGTTGAGATTGACCCAATTCCAACACCGNCTGAAGTTACACCAATTCCAGCACCTGTTGAGATTGACCCAATTCCAACACCTGTTGAAGTTGCGCCAACTCCAGTGCCAGAGATAGTAACTCCAATATCAAATACTTGTCCTACTTGCCATAAAGAAGTTGCTCCTAACGCAAAATTCTGTGGCACTTGTGGTACAAAACAAGGTTAATTCTATAAAGTAATATTTTGAATTTTACGCACAAAACAACCATCTAAGTTAATTAGATGGTTGTTTTTATGTTGGAATTCATTTTATCTTGACTTTTTTCTAGTCTCTTCGACTTTTTATATAATTCACCAAACCCTCTGCCGCAATAATCTTTTGCATGAACTCCGGGAATGGTTGTCCTTTAAATGTCGTTCCTTTAGTCTTGTTTACAATTACTCCTGTATCGAAGTCAACTTCTACTTCATCTCCTGCCTCGATACCTCTAGCCGCTTCTACACACTCGATGATTGGCAGTCCGATATTGATTGCATTTCGATAAAAAATTCTCGCAAATGTCTCCGCAATCACGCAGCTTACGCCCGCCTCTTTTAAGCACAACGGTGCATGTTCTCTTGACGAACCACAGCCAAAATTCTTGTTGGCTACTATCATATCTCCAGGTTGCACTTTTGTTGCAAATTCTGGATCAATATCCACCATTGCATGGCTTGCTAATTCTTTGCCATCAAATGAGTTTAGATAGCGAGCCGGAATAATAACATCAGTATCAACATTGTCTCCATATTTAAAAACGTGTCCTAATGCTTTCATGATTGTCCACCTACCTTTTCTGGATTAGCAATTTTGCCAGCGATGGCACTTGCCGCCGCCACTTCTGGTGATGCGAGATAAATAAGCGACTCAACATGTCCCATTCTGCCCACAAAATTACGATTAGTTGTAGATACACACTTTTCTCCCGCTGCCATAACACCCATATGTCCACCCATACAAGGTCCACAACTTGGTGTATTAAACGAGCAACCAGCATCGATGAAGATGTCTACTAATCCTTCGGCAATACACTGTTTAACTATCTTTTGCGTCGCCGGGATAATCATTACGCGGATATCCGGATTAACTTTATGTCCCTTTAGGATAGTTGCCGCTTTGCGCATATCTTCCATTCGTCCGTTAGTACATGAACCAATTACCACTTGATCAATCATAATTGGTTCCATCGCCTCAACTTCATCAATCGTCTTAGCATTACCCGGTAGATGTGGAAACGCCACAGTTGGGCGGACTTTGCCTAAATCAATCTCTATCGTTTCGCTATAGATAGCATCTTCATCTGATGTATAGATTGTATATTCTTTTTCACTATGCTCTTTCATATAATCTTCAGCCAGACTATCAACTAGGAAAATCCCATTTTTAGCTCCCGCTTCAATCGCCATGTTAGCCATCGTAAAGCGGTCATCCATTGAAAGATTCCCCACTCCATCACCAACAAATTCCATTGACTGATATAATGCTCCGTCAACACCAATTTGTCCGATAATGTGAAGGATAATATCCTTACCACTTACATATGCCGCTGGCTTACCTGTTAGTACGAATTTGATTGCTCCTGGCACTTTAAACCAAAGTTCACCCTCAGCCATCCCTGTCGCTATGTCTGTTGTTCCAACCCCCGTTGAGAAAGCCCCTAATGCCCCATATGTGCAAGTATGTGAATCAGCACCAATGATACACTCTCCTGCAACAGTAATGCCCTTTTCCGGCAACAGAGCGTGTTCTATGCCCATTTGTCCTATTTCATAATAGTGAGTAAGTTCTTGCTCTTTTGCAAACTCACGCAAAGACTTTGAATTCTCTGCTGATTTAATATCTTTGTTCGGCGTGAAATGGTCTGGTACCAATACCACCTTATCCTTGTCAAAAACCTTTTTTGCCATTTGATAAAATACCGGTATTGCCATTGGTCCGGTGATATCATTGGCCATTACTACATCTAATTTTGCCTCGATCAACTGTCCTTCAACAACCGCTTCAAGTCCTGCGTGTGCCGCAAGAATTTTTTGTGTCATTGTCATTCCCATGATGTTTTCCTCCTCCTGTTATTAAAAATGTCATTCCACTATGTAGCTGGAATGACATTTATATTCTGTTTATGCTTATATTCACTAAGTACTCTAGGTCTTAGTTATCAATTAGCTTTCCTTCGCTATTCCAGCTATAAAGCTTTCTTAGTTCAGTTCCTACGTCTTCTAACTGATGAGCAGCCTCTCTCCTTCTAATTGCGTGGAAATTCGGGCATTTAACTTGGTTTTCTTGTAACCAATCACGAGCGAACACACCTTCTTGGATGTCTTTAAGAACTTGCTTCATCGCCGCTTTACTTTCGTCGTTGATAATCTTAGGACCAGTAATATAATCACCATATTCCGCAGTGTTAGAGATTGAATATCTCATCCCTGCAAAACCACTTTCGAAAATCAAATCAACGATTAGTTTCATCTCATGAATACATTCAAAATACGCACTTTCTGGCTCATATCCAGCTTCAACTAGTGTTTCAAACCCTGCTTTCATAAGTGCTGTAACACCACCACAAAGTACTGCTTGCTCACCAAATAAATCCGTTTCAGTTTCTTCTCTAAAGGTTGTTTCAAGAACTCCCGCTCTTGCTCCTCCTATTGCTAGAGCGTATGCCAAAGCTTTATCTTTCGCCTTACCTGTTTCATCTTGGTGGATAGCGATTAGACAAGGAACTCCTTTGCCTTCTTTGTATTGTCCACGTACAGTATGTCCTGGTCCTTTTGGTGCAATCATCGTAACGTCTACACCTTTAGGTGCTACGATTTGTCCAAAGTGAATCGCAAAACCATGAGCGAACATCAACATATTGCCTTCTTCTAGGTTTGGTGCTATTGATTCATCATACATCGCTGCCTGTTTCTCATCATTAATCAAAACCATGATTTTTTTTTTGTGCTGCTGTATAAACTTCAAATCCTTGTTCTTGTGCTTTTGCCCAAGACTTACTGCCTTCATATAAACCAATAATTACATTACAGCCAGATTCCTTTGCGTTAAGGGCATGAGCATGTCCTTGACTTCCGTATCCAATCACTGCAATAGTCTTGCCTTCCAATAAACCTAAATTACAATCTTCTTGATAATAAATTTTAGCTGCCATTTCGCTCTCCTCTTCATGCTTTTGATATTTGTTATTATATATAGGAAGTTCGATATCTAATCTAAGTAACGAACATCGCCCATTCCTCTTGATAATCCCGTCATCCCCGTCCTTGCCAATTCTAGGATTTCATATCCATCAAGTAATTCAATAAATGCTTCTAATTTGTTTTGTCCGCCGGTTAGTTCAATAATCAATGATTCCTTAGCTATATCGACAATATTGGCTCTGAAAACATCAACGATTTGAATGATATTCTTACGCATCGCTGCATCTGCTTTTACTTTGATAAGAATCAATTCACGACTAACTCTTTCTCCTGACTTTAGAACCTTAATATCACGAACATCTACTAACTTTTCTAGTTGTTTAGTAATTTGTTCTAAGACCAAATCATCGCCACTACATACCACTGTCATTCGTGAATATTTTGGATCAGCGGTTACCCCAACTGTCAAACTGTCAATATTATACCCACGTCGACTGAAAAGTCCTGATATCCGGCTAAGTACACCAGAAGTGTTGTCTACTAGTATAGATAATACTCTTCTCTTCATAAGTCCCCATCCTCACTTTCCACTACGTTTTAGTTTATCACTTTACTCTTTGCTAGTCAATAAAGCCGTTTCAATTACTCTCATTAAGTGTTTTTCATGATTACGCCTTCAATTACTCCTGCCGTATCTTCACACTGGTCCAAACACTTCTCAAGCCCTTTAAGAATCTCTTTCCACGCTATTATCGCAAGTGGTGAATCGTTAGAACAATGCAATTCATGCATGGACTCAAGGTAGAGCTTATCTCCCTCTTCTTCTAATCGATTAATCTCGATAATCTTATTCTTTAGTTCTTTTGATTTCTTAAAGTTGGCTAGTTCCGCAACCGTTTCTTCTAACAACTTACAAGCTTGTATGATTAACCCTATAAATGTCTCACCCTCTGGTTTGGTTTCTTGAACATTATACATATAAAGATTAAGCATTATATCTTCAATAAAATCGATAATATCATCCAAATTGGAGCTTATCTCCATGATGTCTTCACGCTCAATCGGCGTAATAAAAGCCTTTGTAAGTGCCGTCATAACGCTATGGTTTAATTCGTCACCTTCATGCTCGATGGCATGAATTTCCTGCATCTTTTCTGGCAATACTGATGCGTCATAATTCTTAATCGTCGCTGCCATAAGTGCCGCTGCTCGACTTGCACATTGTGCGCTCTTTGCAAATGCCTCAAAGTAAAATAAATCTGCTTTTTTTGCCATCATATCGCTCCTTTAATTCTATAATATTTCAAAAAATAATTTAGCTATCACAAATCCCAATAATCCACAGCCAGGAAAAGTGATTACCCACGTCATCATCATCGTTTTGACTGCCTTAAAATTAATCGCCGAAAGACGTTTAACCGCCCCAACTCCCATGATTGCCGTTGTCTTGGTGTGTGTTGTGCTAACTGGCATCCCAGTAAAAGATGCGACTAATAAGCAAAGTGTTGCTGCTAGGTCCGCCGAAAAGCCTTGGTATTTCTCTAGTTTAACGACATTCATGCCGACTGATTTGATTATCTTGTCGCCACCAATCGTCGTCCCTAGTGCCATCAATATCGAACAAAGTGCCATCATCCAAATGGTTGGGGTAATCGCGCTTCCTGTCGCTCCTTCACTTAACATCACTCCCAAAATCAAAACGCCAATATACTTTTGACCATCTTGTGCTCCATGCATAAAAGCCATGCTTGCAGCACTGGCAATCGAAGCATTCTTAAAGACTCCATCAGCCTTGCGCCGTTCTACATCGTAACAAAATAGCGACACTATTTTACAAACAATAAAACCTGAGCCAAACCCTAATACAAGTGACAGGATAAGTCCATATAACACCTTCATCCATTCGCCACCGTTAATCCCGTCAAAGCCGCCTTGTAGTGCTATCGCCGCTCCCGAAAGACCTGCGATAAGTGCATGGCTTTCGCTTGATGGAATACCGAAATACCATGCCAGCACTGACCATAATACTATCGCTAATAGCGCTGCACATAAGGCAATAACCGCCTTTTCTTTATCCTCGCCAAAATCTACCATCTTAGTCATCGTCGTCGCCACCGCCGAATTAACCATCGTCATCACAAAAACACCGAGGAAATTGCAAACAGCACCCATTATAATCGCCGCCTTAGCATCCATACAACGCGTCGCCACGCAAGTTGCTATGGCGTTTGGCGCATCCATCCAGCCACTAGCTAGGATAACACCCAAAGTCAAAATAACTGTAAATAGCAATATTGGATTGCTGATAACCTCACTTGCAAAGCTCCAAAGCGAAATACTCATCTGTCTGCTCCCGTTTCCTTTATATGCTAATAGTATAGCAAAAACGCCCAAGTTCCGCTATAGGCACTTGGGCGTTTTTCATTTTAATTATTTCTTACTAAAATATCTACTCATAACTCTTTGTTGCTTGAGTCTTTTGTACTTCATCAATAACGCTGCTAGAATTACTAATTCAATTATCGCTATCATTGGTCCAAAGAAGTTGCTATTAGCTATATCCACTGCCGATGGGACGATATTCTCTCTTGTATTGACATAATCTTCTCTCGCCTTATATATATCTTCGTCAGTGCCAGTACCATATCCTAAGTAACCTGTAATCACTCCACTAGTAGATTCAAGAGTACTAGACTTATCATTTTTCGCACTAAAAACGTCTGTACTATATCCTTCTTCATTTTCTGTGATAGTATACTCGATCTGAGCATCGCCACCTTCGTCAGCCACCTGCATTCTTATCCTAATTGCTTCACCATGCTTGAGCGGTATCTCACCAACTCCATCATCCAGTTCTAATATTTTATCCGCTCCACCTTCAACTATATCACCATTTTTGTCAATTATATCATATTCAACTTCTGACTTTTCATAAGGCTTATTATCTTGTTTGAATGCAATCTCAAACTTAAATGGTAGTGTCGTGTTAGCCCATGCTCCCTTAACGTTCTTAGAAATTTCTAACAACACGTATGGCAACCACAAATATGCCTCGTCTTTACTATCGCTCGTTGCAAGATATTTATATATAACTTGTGATCCTAAGGCGCTATATTCGTGCGTGCCTGCTTTGCCTGTTATATCTAGTCTAAAAACTCTATCTGGCGCCCCTAAGATGTTACCATTAGTTGGTTTATCTACGCGATCTTTGCCTGCATAAACATTACCACTGGTGATAATAATAGCTCCTGAAGCTCCCAGTGTTCCGTCATTCTTCGTTCCTGGGCCAATGTCCATCTCTCCGCCGCCTTCGGCAACTATTATAACTGATTCATGTGGTAAATCTGGTATTTCACTGAATATTTCAACATTACCAGTTCCACCTGCCGTGCCACCTGTAGCGCCGCCGCCACCAATAGCTGCACCAGTACTATTCGTCCTCGTCGTAATCTCGGCCACACCATAAAGGTTAATAATGCCACCTGCTCCAGCAGTACCATTCTTAGCGCCACCGCCACCGATGCCTGCTCCTTCTTGAAGCGTTGAGATGTCAACTTTTGAGTTTCCGCTTATGTTAATTGTTCCGCCGGCTCCAGCCGTACCGCTTTGTGTTCCGGCACCGCCAATTCCCGCACCCAATACCGTTGCTATATTAACTTTGGCATTGCCATTAATCGTAATATTACCACCAGCTCCAGATGGTCCTCTTTTGGTTCCGCCGCCACCAATACCAGTGCCTTCGCCTACAACTGAGATATTAACGTTGGCATTCTCGGTAATCGTGATATTTCCCCCGGCACCGCCGAATGAAGTGTTATTGTCTACCCGTGAACCACCACCACCGATACCAGCACCCAGTCCACTACCATTAGCAGTCCCGATGCTTTCGGCTGAGACTGTAGCATTTCCTTTGATAGTAATTATCCCGCTGGCGCCACCGCCACCGGCTCCTGAATTAGCAGAGCGTCCGCCACCACCGATAGCTGCGCCTCCGACCATCGAAGTTGCTGACACAATTGCTTCGTCACCTTCAATGGTAATGCCTTTGACACTACCATTTCCTGGACCAGCTCCAGCACCATAGCTGGACGTCGTCATTCCGCCGCCAGCACCACCAATCCCGGCACCAAAGCCAATTGATGTCGCCGTAACATTAGCTTTGCCGCGGATAATAGTTTCAACACTTTCACCACCGCCATGACTGTTACCACCGCCACCACCAATGCCGGCACCGGGATTATTAAGCATATTAGTCGCATTGCCCGATTCCGCCGTAACTTGTCCGGCAACAATAGTTATATGTCCCGTTGCTTGATTAACCCCACCGCCAATCCCGGCCGCAAATTGTGTTGCTTTGGCTAGTAATCTTCCGCTATTTTTATGCCTTCCTCCCGTCGCTGACGTACCCAATTCATCATCAGTGCTAAAGTAACCACCCGTGACTAGCAGCTTGCCATCTTCCGATGCCGAATTATATGTACTTGACCTAACATAAATCCCTGCACTTGTTGCCCACTGGTCAGAAGGTGCGCCTGTCGCTACGAATTCATTCCTCGTTCCATCTATCAGTACTACGCTAACATCTGCGCCAGACATCACTCGTAATGGTCCCTCCGTACCAGTATTGCGCCATCTTGCATTGTTAGCAACGATAATAACACGGTCGTTGGGGTCGTTGAGAGCGTTGGCATCTACTGTAATAGAATGTGCCGTAAGATTAACGTCGTCCTTTAATATATAAACCCCACCTTGGGTAATATTATTATTAGTAATACTAAGAACTGGGTTCGCACCCATTGCTGTAAGCGTATCATTAGCCACGGCGACACATCCCACCTTGTATCTGTTCCATGTCGTTCCATCATCTTCAAGCATTTCAAATTCAGGTGTTGGAGCGGTATCTCTTTTGTATACATAGTTTACCACTGGAAGCGTTCCGTCTCCTGGTGTCCAAAATACTTTCTTTTCTGTGGTTGGGTCTACAAGTGTATACCCTGAAAGAGTAGGGTTTTGTGGTATATCATACGGACTACCCACACCACTTGGTGTTATATTAATTATACGAACTGCCAAAGCTAACTCGGTATAATAATCGCGGTCGACCACAACTTGGATACCGTCGGGTACCCACATATGTACTTCGCCTTCGTCATCCGCTGTCACTGCATAAGAATACGGCGCTCCTGATGAATTCGGGCTTGGTATCTGATATGTTTCTGCCAATCCTATGGCCTCAAAATCTACGCGTCCTAGAGAGTCGTAATTATTCGCTGCTCCGTTGGTTGCTGGGTCGCACTTTAACGGGTCAGCGTTGATATTACCACTGGTAATTGTTATTGTTCCTGTTGGTCCAAGAGTTCCTACACCATTTTTCCCGGCTCCCAAATCTCGGCCACCACTTGCATTAGCAAAAACGTCGCCGTCTATCGTTATAGCTCCACCAGCACCTGCATTACCTGTATTGCCAGTTCTTACGCCACCGCCACCAATAGCCGCTCCATTAACGCCGCTACTAGCTGTGACCTTAGTCTTATCACCTGAAATATTTACTGTTGCGCCATCAAAAGCGTGGGTCGTCTCCGCACCACCACCACCGATACCCGCTCCATTGCCCATACTGGTTGCATTAACGATTGCACCGTCTTCAATACTAATAATCCCTGGAACAGTTGAATGCGGTTGGACTGCTGTTAAAGTATTAGTGCCTGCACTACCAATCCCTGCTCCATTATGATAACTAGTTGCCGTCACATTAGCAGATCCTTTAATAATTATCGGTTGCATATTTCCAGAGTTAGTGCCACTACCACCGCCACCACCGCCGATGCCCGCACCGTTACTAAAAGCACGGTTAGCTAGAATTGCACTCGCACTTACAATCCAAGTACTAACGTCTATCGTGCCTGATTCGATTGTGATTGCGCCTGATGCTCTATTCGCCGCCGCACCAATGCCGGCTGCATAATATCCGCCGCGGGCAAACAATGTTCCCTTGCCGGTAATTGTTAAGTTGGCCGACTGTTCAACATGAATTGCCGATTGTGGACGACCCCCGTTACCTGTTGCACCGTCACAAACCAAGTTATTAATTGTATCTTCCACCAAATGCACGATTGCCGTAGCATTTGCCGCCAGTTGAATTGGTGACGTTCCATAATTGACAGCAGTAGCCACTGTAGTGCTTCCTTCGTTATTAGGAACCCTAATATCCACATTGTTTAACATTAGTCTTGGATTAGCACCCGAATTAACTCTAATTCGTCCAGTGACCGGGCCTCCTTCGTTACTCATAACTTCAACAACCGCGCCTGGTGTATATGCTTTTGTCTCAGCGAACTCAGTTGCTCCATATGGCCAAAATTCTATTGCATCAGCCTTTATCAAGGTTACCCCTGGTTTCGAAACATCTATAACATAATCTACAATGTGTCCATCAATATCATCACCCATCATTAACGGCGTCATCATCATTAGTGGTTCTGGTGTTGGTGTCGCACTTGGCGTAGGTGTCATACTTGGTGTAACTGTTGGTGTTATCGTTGGTGTAGCCGTCGGACTTACTTCTGCTGGAGTCTCTGTTGGTGTCACCTCTGGTGTCGCCGTTGGTGTTGCGCTTGGCATAGGTGTTGGTGTAACCGTTGGTGTTATCGTTGGTGTTGTCGTCGGCGTTGGTGTTATATTGCCTGATTCTATCTCACTGGCTTGTACTATACGAGAAACAGACATTACACTAGGTGCAATGCCGGTAAATGTCATAATGACAATCAATAATGCTACTATTATTCTCTTAGTTAATTCTTTCATACTTCGCCCTGAACTTATTCTCGAAAATTTTACTAGCTTTATCCCCAAATTAAAGATAAATTACAAAGCTTCACTCTGTCGTATATCTTTCTATATGCTACAGTATAAACCATCTTAGACAGAAAATCAATATTTATTATCGTTATTCGCACTTTCCTCATATTTTATTATACTTTTGTTGTATTTCATAGTAAGTCTGGTCGCTTTTCCTTAGTCCTTTGTTGCGATTGCTCATCACGCCATTTTTCGATATTGGCATGGTGCCCAGATAACAGCACTTCTGGCACTGCTTTTTCACGCCAAATAGCCGGTCTCGTGTACTGTGGATATTCTAAACGATTATTCTCAAAAGTTTCTTGTTGCGAAGAATCTTCATTGCTTAAAACTCCCTTGACCATTCTTGATATACCATCAATCATCACCATTGCTGGTAACTCTCCACCAGTCAAAACATAGTCGCCAATCGAAACTTCATCTGTCACTATTTCTTCTAGGACTCGCTCGTCAATACCTTCGTAATGCCCACACAAGAAAATCAAGTCCTCTTCCTGCGCTAGTTCTTTTGCCATCGTCTGATTAAACACTTTCCCCTGTGGGGTCAGATAGATAACTCTTGGCTTGCTCTCGACTTTTTTTAAGACGGCTTCGTAAGCACCAAAAACTGGCTCAGCCTGCATAACCATGCCGGCTCCACCGCCATATGGATAGTCATCTACTTTCAAATGCTTACTCTCGCTGTAATCCCTGATGTCGGTGCACTCAAGCTTTATCAACCCTTGCTCAATAGCTCTGCCGATAATACTGGTGTTAAGTCCTTCCATCACCATTTGCGGGAACAATGTCAATACATGATAATTCATCTTCTTCTCCTAGATAAGCCCTGGCATCAAGTGAATGTCTATTCGCTGAGCCTTAATATCAACTTTCAAAACACAATCTTTGATTGCTGGAATAAGTACTTCTCCATGCTCTTTTGTGTCAACAATATATACATCATTGGCGCCCGTTTGCATTACATCGTTTAGGACCCCAAATTCTTTTCCTTCTTCGGTAAATACCTGCAAGCCAATTAAATCCGCTATGAAATATTCATTTTCTTTAAGCGGAGTTGATTGTTCGCGTTTAATCAGCAAACTTTTTTGGCGATACTGCTCAACATCATTGATGTCGTCAATGCCTTTGAACTTTAAAATGACAAGGTTCTTAAAAAACTTGACTCCACCTATCTCAAGTGCCAGTTGTTCTTTCCCTGTGTCCAATATAACTTTCTTAAATTTCTTGAATTGTTGCACATCATCTGTCATTGGGAATACTTTCACTTCGCCCTTTAGTCCGTGCGGCGAGGTAATCACTCCCACTTGTAGTAAATCATTCATCTGTTCATCCTTCTTTGTTTATAACCTAAATATCAAGAGAAAAATTCTCAGAGCGACATTAGCAAAGCGTAGTCGCGGGGAGATTTATTTCTCTTGATATGTATGTCTTGTGTAACCTGGATTGGTTTTGCACCAAAACTCTCTACTTACAATATTTCTACAATAACTTTCTTATCTACTTTCGAAGAGGCTGACTTAACCACAGTTCTAATCGCTTTTGCGATTCGCCCTTGTCGTCCTATCACCTTTCCCATGTCAGAAGGTGCAACTTGTAATTCAAGGACAATAGCATTGCCCTCTTCCTTTTGTGTCACTACCACTTCGTCTGGACTGTCAACCAGAGACTTTGCAATTACTTCTACTAATTCCTTCATCACATACCTCTCTTATTTTTCAATTCCAGCTAGTTTGAAAAGCTTTCCAACTACTTCTGTTGGTTGTGCTCCATTGCCTAACCATTTCTTAGCTGCCTCTTCATCAATTTTGTAAACACTTGGGTCCTTAGTTGGGTCATATGTTCCGATTTCTTCGATGAATTTTCCATCTCTTGGGGATCTTGAATCAGCCACTACAATTCTATAAAAAGGAGCTTTCTTTTGTCCCATTCTCTTTAATCTGATTTTTACTGCCATCTTTTTCACCTCCTCAAGGTAATTATTTTTTATTAAAAGGGAAGTTTAAAACCGCCCATTTTACCACCTTTGCCACCCATCATACCGGGCATTTGTTTCATCATCTTTTTCGCTTGTTCAAATTGTTTAACCATACGATTGACTTCACTAACATCAACGCCTGCCCCTTTGGCAATTCGTTGCTTCCGAGAAATGTTCAAAACTTCTGGATTCGAGCGTTCCTTAGCTGTCATCGAAAGGATGATTGCTTCCTTGCGCGCCATATCCTTTTCATCAACCATACTCTCAATGTCTTTCATCTTGCCACCTAAACCTGGCATCATCCCCAATATGCTTGATATTCCACCCATGTTCTTCATCTGGTTCATACTTTCTAGGTAATCATCAAATCCAAACTGAGCTTTTTTGAACTTTTGCTCCATTTCCTTGGCTTTACTTTCATCGATATTCGCCTGCGCTTTTTCGATCAAACTCATCACATCGCCCATACCAAGGATTCGCGATGCCATTCTATCTGGATAGAACTGTTCTAAATCGCTGAGCTTCTCGCCCATACCGACATACAAGATGGGCTTACCACTAACAGCTCTAATCGAAAGTGCCGCACCACCTCTGGTATCACCATCTAACTTAGTTAAGATAACACCATCAATACCAACCTTTTCTTCAAACATCTCTGATACATTGACAGCATCTTGCCCCGTCATCGCATCAACTACTAATATCGTTTGGTCAACGTTAATATTTTCTTTGATTTCAGTTAATTCTTTCATCATGTCCTCATCAATGTGAAGACGTCCTGCCGTATCTAAAAGGACTATATTGTTGCCATTATTCTTAGCGTGTTCTACCGCCGCTTTGGCGATGTCCACTGGCTTTTGCTTGTCACCCATGGCAAATACAGGCACTCCTTGCTTCTCGCCGTTTTGCTGTAATTGTAGAATCGCCGCTGGGCGATACACATCACAAGCCACTAATAACGGTCTTTTGCCTTTGCCTTTTAATTGACCAGCTAGTTTGGCAACCGTAGTTGTTTTACCAGCACCTTGAAGCCCCATCATCATAACGACCGTCACTTCATTGCCCTGCTTAACTGTCAATTCTGTCGTCTCGCTGCCCATCAGTTTCACCAGTTCATCATTAACTATCTTAATGACCGTCTGTCCTGGGTTGAGCCCATTCATTACATCAGCACCTACTGCTCGTTCTTGAACCGCTTTGACAAATTGTTTTACCACCTTAAAGCTAACGTCGGCTTCAAGTAGTGCCATCTTAACTTCTTTAAGCGCTTCTTTAACATCAGCTTCAGTAAGTTTGCCTTTGCTTCTTAACTTTTTAAATACATTTTGCAGTTTATCGGTTAAACTTTCAAATGCCATAAATTATAACTCCTCTAAAATATCGTTTGTCAGATTTTCTATCTGTTTCATCGATGCTACACTGTCTGTTATCTTATCTTGCATCGTCAACTCATGAATTTGGTTCACCTTTTCTCTGATGCTCACAAAACGCTTTACTAGATGTAGTTTCTTCTCGTAATCATCAAGAATCTTGCCACATCGCTTAATCATGTCGTGAACTCCTTGCCTACTAACGCCCATATTCTCGGCGACCTCGCTCAAAGAGTAGTCATTTAGGATGACTTCTTCATATATCTTTCGCTGATGGTCGGTCAACAACTCACCATAGAAATCAAATAATAATGTTTGCTCTACTATTTTCTCCATATAATCACCTTTGTTAGCATACTACAACGGTAAAGGCGTGTCAAGTGTTTTGTCTTGACGCGCCTTTTTCTTAACACACCGCTATCGGACCATGTGGTCCTTCGATAATCTCTATCTTAGTTTCAAAAATATCAGTTAATATTTGTTCATCCATAATTTCCCAAACTGCTCCAAAAGCTACAATTTCTCCATCCTTCATAGCACATATTTGATCCGAATATTTTGCCGCAAAGTTAATATCGTGTAAGACTACTAGAATTGTTCTTCCAAATTCATTTGCCGCACGCTTTAAGTGTTTCATCATTTGAACCGAACGTGCCACATCAAGATTATTAAGTGGTTCGTCTAATAGCACATATTCTGTCTCCTGAGTCAAAACCATTGCCACATATGCTCTTTGTCTTTGTCCGCCTGAAAGTTCATCTAGGTATCTGTTTTCCAAATCAGTCAAATCTAGAAAATCAATATACTTAGAGATAATCCGTTCATCTGCTTTTGTTAATCGCCCTTTAGAATAGGGAAAACGTCCAAAGCCAACCAACTGTCTGACTGTCAACCTCGTCACAAAATGATTTTCTTGACGTAGAATAGTCAGTATCTTCGCTAAATCTGATGATTTAGATGATGTTACGTCTAAATTAGCCACCTTGATATTGCCACTATCCATATCAAGTAACCTCCCAATCATCAGCAACGTGG
>JGI994J12354_10000743_pt1 | contig 32688 bp, 19 predicted proteins | sample IntmicLarv3ML3BL_FD_12354 | JGI IMG/M metagenome (IMG submission 12354) | reverse complement strand
TAGGAGGATTTAACAAATGAGTGATACTTATTCCGTTAAGAAGAGCGATTTTTTATTTGGCGCGAATCCGAAAAAAAATTCGGAAGCCGAAACAGATAATTCTTATAACGCTCGCATTTTAGAATTTGAAAAAAAGAAAAAAGCGGAGATAACAAAAAAAGTTGAGGAAGCGGCTAAAAAACTAAAGGGCAACGCAAAAAAAATTGCGGTCGCTCTCGATAAGGAATTAAAAGCGAATACCGCATTCAAAAATTACGTGACTAAAAATATTTATGTAAAAGACGAATTAAAAAAGTTTGATACGATTGATGATTTATTGGAAAACGGGCTTTCGGAATTTTTTGAATTTGTCATCGGCAAAGAGGAAGCGGATATTTATGCCCAAATGATTAGGAAACTCGGGCAATCGACTTATGACGGTTCGTATTACAGACGAGGCCATCGTTCAAGTAAACTTTTGCCGTATTTAGTTAACGTATATCTTTTTATTGAAAATATTTTTGGACGAGATACTTCAACCGAGAGTTTAATTGAAGAATTTAAAAATCAAAGAAATAATTATTATATTTCATTTTATACACGGTTGACGGCTGTTAAAATCGACAATAACGACAAAGAGTTAATTTCCTTTTTGGAAGAAACAATGTTGTCCGAAACAAATACCGTTTCGATTTCCCGCAAAATGATTGAGGCGATTTTATCATGCGATAATGAAAAACTTTTAGATTTATTATTTAAAGTCGTAGACGCCGCGAAACTGCAAGAGGGCTTTAGACAAAGCTTTTTTGAGAGTGCTGACTTTGCGACGATTAACAATATGAAGCGAATTTTAAAATTTATTTCGGATAATAATATGATTCGTTTTTCTTCCGTTTTGCGCGCGGTTTGTGTGTGGTTCGGATTGGGATATAATTTCGAGGATAAACGACAAGTCGAAAAAATCGTTACGTTAGCGCATGAATATTTGACGGATAATAAAAAATTGAAAAAGGCTGCAAACAGCAAAGATGTTTTGGAAATGTTCGTTGCGATGTGGTGCGAAACATACAGCGATATCGAAAATCTCCACCCATACATTGAAAAATATATGAAAGGCAAAGATTATCAAAAACATCTCGCTTTTTATTTTATTAAAACGTTCAATAATCAGGACATTGAAAACGATTATGTCATTCCGTTTATCACAAAAGACGATTTTGAAAAGGAAGAAAAAGACACTGCGCTTATAGCGATGGGAATGTTTAAATTAGGTGAAATACATTACGGTTATTATCGCAGAGAGAAAAAAGATTTCAAGGATATCTGCAAAGAGATAACAATTTTGAAAGATAAAAAATTAAGAAAAAAACTCTTTGACAGTTTGGTTTATACGGCGGAAAAAATCGGCAACGAAACAAGTTTCAATATTTCGGGGAAACCTTTTCCGTGGACATTCAATATTTTTTCCGCACGGATTTTATATTCAAATTTACAACATGTAATCGGCTACGGCAACGACGCAAAAGAACTTGAAAAACTTATGGAATTGATTATAAAATTTTATCCTGAGGGTGCATCGGCTGTGCTTGACAGACTTATTGACCCGAAACGTTCACAAAAAGAGCGCGATTTTGTTTTCGATTGCGTAAAAAACAGAAGCAAAGATACAAAAAATAAAGCTTTGAAGATGATTAAAACTCTCGAAATCAGCGACAACGACGCGCAAAAATTAATCAATTTAATGCAATTAAAAGACCCCGAAACTCGTTGGAACGTCCGAGATATTTTTTGCAATTTGGAAAAAGAAAGCGTTTTTAATATTCTTGATAGCTTGTTTAGCGTGAAAAGTACGGAAAAAAGGCTTGGCGGGCTTGATATTTTAATGAATTTATATAAACAGGAAAAAGTTACGTTAAATGAAGCGAAAGAAAAAATCGCGATGATTAAGTCACCCGCAAAACAGGAAAAAGTCGTTATAGATTCGATTATAAATTATGATAAAGAAACGGATTACAGCTTTGAAAACGGATTTCAATTGTATAATCCCAAAAACGCCGAACTTGATTTTAAATTTACGGATAAAGGCGATTTAAAAACGATAACGGAATTTAAAAATGTAAGCGCGCTTGAAATGGCAAAAGCGTTTACGAATCTTGTGAAACTCGTTGAGGAAAATAAAGATTATAAATTTACGATTGAATTGTATGGCGGCGAGAAAGTCGAACAAGTTTTCGGTGAAGTAGAGCGCGATTGGTATTTAAACCTCTCAAAAAAGGACACGGACAATTCTCTTTCAAATGTTGCTTTGGGCGATGTTTGGGAAAAATGGTATAAAGACAATATAAAAAATTTCGGCGTATTTTATAAACTTAATTATGCGTTTAATTTTTTAATAAAAGATTCTTTCGATGTGGAGCAGGAAGATTGGGCAACGACAAGATTCGGCGAAATATATGAACCTTGGGTTATTGATTATTTAAGAGATAATTTCGGAATCGACGAAGCAATCAGTTTTAATAATTTTTTAAATAATAAAAATTTCAAATTTTTGAATTTAGCAAAAATAGTATTTAAAAAAGTTTTTAATCATTTAGATTCGGAAGACGAAAAGTTTTTTGAATACCGCTATAAATTATCGCTTGATATGTATGAACTCTTTCCGCAGGATAAATGGCAGGAATTTACGACTATAAAAAGCGAAAGCAGATGGAGTTCCAAAGAAGGAAAATATGTTGACCGCAAAAAAACATTTTTGGAAAATAACGCTTTATCCTTTGCTTTTGTAACTTCGCGCTATAATTCCAATGATAAATTGTTTGGAAAAGTTTTGAAATTTACAAAACACGTGAACGACTTGAGCGGTTTAGAATTTTCGATTCCTATTTGGATTTTGGTGAAAGCGGTTAGGCTTAAACTCGCTAAAAAAGACAGCGTTTATCATTATATGTTCAGCAAAGAACGCGCCAGATATTATTATGGAAGGTACTCATCAAAAGATACAAAATATATTGAGCGCAACAGCAGAAGCGGCGAACTTTTATATCACGAAAAAGATATTGAGTTGCTTCACGAAATCGAAAAAGAAGTTAACCAAAGAGTTATCGACATTGAAGTTAAACGCGGCGACAGTAAAACCGAAGTGAGCGACATTGTGAGTTATTGCGTTCGACATTACGGCGTCGAAAATTTCGCGAAAATTTTATTGGCACTCGGCGAGGAAAAATTTATCAGAGGATATAGCTTTAATTTGGGCGCGAAAAAAGATAATTTATCATTATTGTTAACTTTGAGTGTACCTAACGAAAACGACACACATAAAGATTTATTAAAATTATTGGACGGAAAATTTCCGGAAAAAAGACTCGTTGAAGTTGCGAATTACGTTCCCGCATGGGTTGACATAATCGAAAAAGCCGTTGCGTGGAAAGGTTTGAAAAGCGGCATCTGGTATTTTAGAGCGCATACTTCCGAAAATATATCCGCAGAATCAGAATCCGAACTCGCGAAATATACGCCGATTTCCAATAACGATTTTGTTCGCGGCGCGTTTGATGTCGAATGGTTTAAAGATGTTTACAAAACTTTAAAACCTGAGCGTTTCGATATTTTATACGATGCGGCAAAATACAGTTCGTCGGGCTCGACGCATCGCAGAGCGCAATTATATGCCGACGCGGTTTTGGGTAAATTAAAGAAAAAAGATTTGGAAAAAGAAATTTCTGATAAACGAAATAAAGATAAATTGATGGCTTACAGCTTAATCGGCTTTGAAAAAGACAAAATGAAAGACGCGCTGAAACGATATGAATTTATTCAAAATTTTATAAAAGAAAGTAAGAAATTCGGTGCGCAAAGAAAAGAATCCGAAAGGAACGCAAGCGAAATCGCGTTAGATAATCTCGCCAGAAATTTGGGATTTGAAGATGTATTGCGTTTCGCTTGGAAAATGGAAACTTTAAAAGCCGAATCAATGCAAATATATTTTAAACCGAAAAAAATCGACGAATACGAATTTACTTTTGAAATTTCGGAAATCGGCGAAGGCTTAATCAATATTAAAAATACTAAAACGGGCAAAGTCGTGAAATCCGTGCCGTCAAAATATAAAAAGAACGAATACGTTTGCGAATTGACCGAATTAAGAAAATCTCTGCGTGAGCAATTAAGACGCGGACGATTGAGTTTTGAAAGTGCAATGGAAAAACAAAGCACCTTTACGCATAAAGAAGTTTTGGAACTTTTAGAACATCCCGTTATAAAAAATATTGTGGAAAAGCTTGTTTTCAAACACGATAAAGGGCTCGGATTCCTTAATAAAAGCGGCTTGATTAAAGCAAACGGCGAAACTGTTAAATTAAAAGCGACAGATAAATTAACGGTCGCGCACAGTTTCGATTTATTAAAAAGCGGCGAATGGAGCGATTTTCAAAAATATGCGTTTGAAAACAGCTTAATTCAACCGTTTAAACAAATATTCAGAGAAGTTTACGTTATTAATAAAGATGAAATTTCAGCTAAAACAATTTCACGACGATACGCGGGGCATCAGGTTCAACCGAAAAAAACAGTCGCACTGTTAAAAACTCGCGGTTGGAAAGTTGATTACGAAGAGGGACTTCAAAAAGTTTACTTCAATGAAAATATCATTGTGAAAATGTATGCCGTCGCGGATTGGTTTTCACCGAGTGATGTTGAAGCACCGACTTTAGAAACCGTGGAATTTTTCGATAGGAAAACTTATAAAAATTTAGACTTGGAAAAAATTAATCCTGTGATATTCTCGGAAGTCATGCGTGATGTCGATTTGGTCGTGAGTGTCGCGCACGTTGGCGGCGTTGACCCCGAAAGCAGCCACTCTACAATTGAAATGCGCGGAATGATTGTAACGGAATCAGCAAAATTAATGAAGCTTAAAAACGTTAAAGTTGATAAAAATCACGTTCACATTAAAGGAAAGTACGGAGAATATTCCGTACACCTCGGAAGCGGAATGGCGCACAAAATGGGTAAGGGCGCGGTTAATATTTTAGCGGTTCACAGCCAACACCGCGGAAAAATATTTTTACCGTTTTTAGATGAAGACCCGAAAACTTCTGAAATCGTTTCAAAAGTTTTATTCTTGGCGGAGGACACTAAAATAAAAGACCCGTCGATATTGGAACAGATTAAATAGTAATGAGATGAAAACCTAATAATAATTTTGAACGATAAAATTATTGTTAGGTTGTTTTTTATTTTTTGCATTATATATATTGAAGAGCGATATTTTCTTATACAAAAAAATAGCCAATCTTGGAGTATATCCGAAATCGGCTATCTTATAAGAGTAGAAAATTACATTAAAGAGATTTGTCTAAGTTGATATATGGTTCGATTTTGTAATTGTAATTGTAATTGTTACTTGTTACATAAGAGGATGTTTCCGACAAATCCCGACACATAATATCTACGTCTTTTCTCATAATAACAGTGGTTTTCCCGCCGTTAATTTATTATGTCATTTCAATTAAGTCTTCAGCGACCGTAAATTCTGCCTCTGTAGCCGCTTTCACGTCATCTATAGTAAATTCCGGATTAATTTCTGTTAAAACAAGTCCGGATTCTGAAATTCTCATAACGCACATTTCCGTGATGATTACGTCAACACAATTCACGGCTGTTAATGGTAATTGGCACTCTTTTAAAATTTTGTGTGAGCCTTTTGCTGTGTGTTCCATTGCCACAATTACTTTTTTTGCGCCAACAACCAAATCCATTGCGCCGCCCATTCCCGGAACCATTTTTCCCGGAATAATCCAGTTTGCCAAATTTCCATGTTGGTCAACCTGCAACGCGCCCAAAACCGTAGCGTCCACGTGTCCGCCGCGAATTAATCCGAAAGACACATTAGAATCTATATAAGCACCGCTAGGTGAAACCATAGAGGGACGTCCGCCCGCATCTACAACATAAAACGGGTCTTTATTTTCGTCGGTTACAGTCCCCGTGCCGATAATACCGTTTTCTGACTGAAGAACAAGCGTAACATCATCGGAAAGAAAGTTAGGTACAAGCGTCGGAAGTCCTATTCCTAAATTCACAACGTCGCCGTCTTTCAATTCCTTTGCAACTCTTTTTGCAATAAAGTCTTTTATAAGTGCTTTATCCATTAGTTTGCACCTCCCACAACGATGTAATCCACAAAAACGCCGGGAGTTACGATATTTTCGTTTTCGATTTCGCCGACTTCAACTAAATTATCAGCTTCAACGATAACCAAATCCGCCGCCGTCGCCATAGCAACATTAAAATTTCGGCTTGTTCCTTTGTACCAAATGTTGCCTGCTTTATCCACTTTATAGCCGGATAAAATAGCGACATCCGCGCGTAAAGATTTTTCAACAAGATATTTTTTTCCGTCAATTTCAATTTGGCTATGTACATGCCAACCTTCTTCAACGATAGTGCCCAAACCCGTCGGCGTTATAACACCGCCCAAACCTGCGCCGCCTGCGCGAATCATTTCGACCAAAGAACCTTGAGGAATCAAAGTCAACTCAACTTCTTTTTCGTTTACTTGCGCCGCAACTTCCGGATTTAAACCTACGTGACTTGCAATTATTTTTTTAAATTGTTTATTATGAACAAGTTTTGCAACTCCGTAATAATCTTCTCCGAGCGGACCGCCCGGCATTGATGCGTCATTACTAATCATAGTAAAATCGCGTTTATCGCTTTTTGATAGAGCATCGATAATTTTATGAGCACTTCCGCAACCCATAAATCCGCCAAACATGATAGATGCGGCATTTGGAATTAATTCAATTGCCTCTTGAACATTGATTATTTTTGCCATAAATCTTTATTCATTCCCTTCACATTTTTTCAAAAATCGTTGCGACTCCCATTCCGCCACCAATACATAAAGTAGCTAATCCTTTGGAAACATCATCACGTTTTTGCATTTCGTGAAGCAATGTAACTATAACACGCGCGCCGGACGCACCGATTGGGTGTCCTATAGCGATTGCGCCGCCGTTAACATTAACTTTATCCATGTCTAAATCAAGTTCTTTTGCAACTGCCAAAGACTGCGCCGCAAATGCTTCATTCGCTTCGACTAAATCAATATCTTTGATAGTAAGATTTGCTTTTTCCATAGCTTGACGCGATGAAGGTATAGGACCTAATCCCATAACGGACGGGTCTACACCGCCTTGTCCCCAGCTAACTAATTTCGCCATCGGTTTAAGCCCGTATTTTTCAACAGCCTCTTTTGATGCGAGAATGATAGCCGCCGCGCCGTCATTTAAACCGGACGCGTTTCCTGCTGTTACCATACCGTCACTTTTAAATGCCGGTCTTAATTTTGCCAATCCTTCCGCGGTAGTTTCCGCACGGGGATATTCATCTTTGTCAAACGCAACGGTTTCCTTGCGTTTTTTTATTTCAACCGATACAATTTCGTCATCAAAACGTCCGTCTGCAACTGCTTTAGAAGCTCTTTGCTGACTTCTTAACGCGAAAGCATCAAGCTCTTCTCTTGTAAGATTCCATTGCACACAAATATTTTCAGCGGTGATTCCCATGTGATAATCGTTGTAAGCGTCCCACAAACCGTCATTGACCATAGTATCGACCATAGACGTATTTGACATTCTTGCGCCCCAACGCGCCGAAGGTACAACATACGGAGAACTTGACATGCTCTCAGTACCTCCTGCCACTACAATGTTTGAATCTCCCGACATAATAGAACGAGCAGCTTCGATAACGCTTTTCATGCCCGAACCGCATACCATACCAACTGTGTACGCAGGGACTTCGATTGGAAGACCTGCTTTGATTGATACTTGGCGAGCCACATTCTGCCCTAATCCGGCAGTTAAAACGCAACCAAAAATTACTTCGTCTACAAGTTCCGGTTTCACATTTGCTCGTTTTAAAGCTTCCTTAACAGTTACTGACCCTAACTCCGTTGCGGATACATCTTTTAATGACCCGCCAAAAGCACCAACGGCTGTTCTACAACAATTTACAACATAGACTTCTTTCACAATAATTCACCCTCCTCGTGATTTGTGATACAATAAATTTAACGTACATTATTTTTTTGTAGCATATTACTATATAATACCGACCCACATTTATGGTAATATGAAATCATAAACAATACCACTATTGAATTTTCATGTCAGCTAGAACTTTTTGTTATCATAAAAATCAAAAATCGGTTGTTTTATACGTCAAATAAGTACTATAATAGTTGGAATAGGGTCTAAGTCAGGAAGGGGAGGTAGCAACATTGGATATTAATCATTTTGCGTACTTTGTTACAATTGTCGAGTGTGATTGCAACTTATCGAAAGCCGCAAAGAAAATACATATTTCACAATCTGCTCTCAGTAAAATATTAACTACTTTTGAACAGGAAGAAGGCGTTTTGCTTTTCCATCGCCAAAACGGAAGGTTGAACAAATTAACCGAGGTCGGAGAAATATTTTTAAATGCTTGTCAAGATATTACGTCTATATATTCCGGTGCATTAAAACAAATTAGGCGGGTTTCTACAATAACAAAGGGTAAAGTTCGCGTCGGAATACCACCTTTGATTGTGACCGCGTTATTCGCAACTTGTCTATCTGATTTTCGGAATACTTATCCGGAAATAGATTTGGACATTATCGAATACGGCGCGGAAGAATTAAAACGACGTTTTCACGACGGCGAATTGGATTTTGCCGTTTTGCTTGCCCCGATTAATTTTAAAACTGCCACTAAATACGCGCTCAGAACAGATGAATTGGTTGCGTTTGTTTCTAAAAATCATAAGTTTGCGGAAAAAGAGTCTTTGTCGTGGAAAGATTTGGACAAAGAGCCTATCGCAATTTTTAATGAGTCTTTCAGTATTAATAGATTGTTAACCGAGCGTTTTGAAATCGAAAAAATATCACCGAATCTGGTTTTGAAATCCGGCTCATGGGATTTTCTCATAGAATCGGTCATGAGTTCGGATTTGATTACTATTTTGCCTAAGCCAATTTATTCGTATGTTTATTCGGACGAATGTAAAGTTGTTCCTATCGAAAATGCAATTTCTTGGGACGTTTTATTTGTGGAGGACACAGCTAAAAAACCGCTTACACCGGCGCAAACGTTGTTTAAAAATTTTATTTTGGAGAGAGAAACACAGCAAAAAGACCAATCATCGGAGTCAATTAAAAATTGAAAAAAAGCAAAAAAATAAAAGCCTCAAGATTATTTTTTTGGCTCTTTATTATCAGTATAATTTAAATTTTAAAAATTGATATGCGTGAGCAGAAATGGGAATTTATGGGGAGCGGTCTTAACCGTTTCGCAAGAAAAACGCAAAAAGCAAAATTATATAAAGTTTTTATATTCGGGCGACCACACAAAGGTCGCCCTTAAAATTTTCTCAAACAATCGTAATCTATAAAAGTTCTTTTAAATATTGCCCCGTATAAGATTTTTTTATTTTTGCCACTTTTTCCGGCGTTCCTTTCGCGACAACCTCGCCGCCTTTGTCGCCGCCTTCCGGTCCTAAATCTATAATATAATCCGCTGTTTTTATCAAATCCAAATTATGCTCGATAACAACTATGGAATTTCCTGCGTCGGTTAATTTTTGCAGAACATCAATTAATTTATGCACATCATAAGAATGTAAACCCGTCGTCGGTTCGTCCAAAACATAAATCGTTTTGCCCGTGCTGCGTTTGCTCAATTCCGTCGCGAGTTTTACACGTTGCGCTTCGCCGCCCGACAAAGTTGTGGACGATTGCCCAAGTCGTATGTAAGATAGCCCGACATCGTATAAAGCTTGAATTTTGGTTTTTATTCTCGGCAAATTTTCAAAGAAAGTCAACGCCTCTTCAACCGTCATATTTAAAACGTCCGAAATGGATTTATCTTTATATTTAACTTCAAGCGTTTCGCGGTTGTATCTTTTTCCGGCGCACACTTCGCAAGGAACATAAACATCGGGTAAAAAATGCATTTCGATTTTTATTATGCCGTCGCCGGAGCAAGCTTCACATCGCCCGCCTTTAACGTTAAAACTGAAACGCCCCTTCTTATATCCGCGAATTTTCGCCTCTTGCGTTTCCGCGAATAAATCACGAATCAAATCGAAAAGTCCCGTATATGTCGCAGGATTTGAACGCGGAGTTCTCCCGATTGGCGATTGGTCGATATTTATTATTTTATCTAAATGCTCGATTCCTTTAATATCTTTGTGTGCGCCCGGTTTTACTTTGCCGCGGTTCAAATCTTTAAATAATTTTTTATATAAAATCTGATTAATCAAAGAACTTTTTCCCGAGCCGGAAACCCCCGTAACACAAGTCATAACGCCCAGCGGAATATCAACGCTCACATTTTTTAAATTATTTTCGGTCGCGCCTTTTATGGTTAATTTTTTGGAAGTTATCTCTCGACGTTTTTCGGGAACGAGAATTTTTTTTCTGCCGCTCAGATAATCGCCCGTTAAAGATTTTTTGCATTTTAAAATTTTATCATATGTTCCGGCAAAAACGACTTCTCCGCCGTGTTCACCCGCGTAAGGACCGATATCCACAATAAAATCCGCGCCGCGCATAGTATCTTCGTCATGCTCAACGACGATTAATGTATTTCCCAAATCCCGCAAGTTTTCGAGAGTTTTCAAAAGTTTGCCGTTGTCTTTTTGGTGCAAACCGATACTCGGTTCGTCCAAAATATAAACGACACCGACCAAGCCCGAGCCGATTTGTGTCGCCAAGCGGATTCGTTGGCTTTCACCGCCCGATAAAGTGCTTGCGGTTCTCGAAAGTGTCAAATAATCCAAGCCGATATCCAATAAAAATTTTAGGCGCGAATTAATTTCAATTAAAACTTGCTCGCCGATTTTTTGCTGTGTTTCCGTCAAATCCAAATTGCTGAAAAAATCCCTTGCCTCTTTTATTGTAAACTCTGTGGCGTCTATAATATTTTTATCGTTAATCGTAACCGCCAAAACTTCCGGTTTTAATTTTTTCCCGTTACATGTCGGACATGTCGAATTTGTCATATAACTTTCATACTCGCCGCGCGCATATTCGGAAGAAGTTTCTTTATATCGTCGCTCTATATTTTTAATTATCCCGTGAAAATTGTACGGATAATAATGTCGCTCGCCGTTAGATTCATAAAAAACTTTTAACGGAATCGCCTGTTTGTCGCCGTATAAAATTATATTTTTTATGTTCTCCGGCAAGTCTTCAAACGGCGTTTTCAAATCAAAATCAAGCGTATCCGCCAAAGATTGAAATAAACTGTTAGTCATAGAATTTTCTTTGCCGACGGACAACCAACCGTGAATATTTATCGCGCCTTCCAACAAAGATAATTTTTGATTCGGAATAATTAAATCGGGGTCAAATTTCATTTGCACGCCAAGCCCCGTGCAGTCCTCACACGCGCCCGACGGATTATTAAACGAAAATAATCGCGGTTCGATTTTCGCGATATTTATATCACATTCGACACAACTGAAATTTTGACTGAAAACAATATCTTTGTCGTCATCGACATTCACAATCATAACGCCGTTACTCAGGTTCATTGCGGCTTCGGATGATTCGGAAATACGTTTTTCCGCGCCTTTCTTAACAACAATTCTGTCGATGACAATTTCAATCGTATGTTTTTTATTTTTTTCAAGCTTGATATCGGATTCCAATTCCAATATTTCTCCGTCGATTCTGACGCGGACATAACCCGTTTTTTTCGCATCTTCCAATAATTTCACGTGTTCGCCCTTGCGATTCATAACAACGGGCGCGAGAATTTGCAGTTTGCTTTTTTCGGGCAACGCCATAATCTTATCGACAATTTGGTCAATGCTTTGTTTTTCAATAACTTTTCCGCAAACAGGACAATGCGGCGTACCCACTCGCGCGAATAATAATCTTAAATAGTCGTAAATTTCCGTTACCGTTCCGACTGTCGAACGCGGATTGTGATTCGTCGTTTTTTGGTCGATACTTATCGCGGGAGAAAGCCCTTCGATAATTTCGACATTCGGTTTTTCCATCTGTCCTAAAAATTGTCGAGCATAAGAACTTAATGATTCGACATATCGCCTTTGTCCCTCTGCGTAAATTGTGTCAAACGCCAATGATGTTTTGCCCGAGCCGGAAACGCCCGTAAAAACAATAAATTTATCTCTCGGAATTTCTAAATCAATATTTTTTAGGTTATTCTCTCGTGCTCCTTTTATTAAAATTACGTTTTTAGCCATTTATAAAAAACCTCTCTTTAAAGTTAAAAAATTTATTAAATTAACAGCACATTGTTTTCAATGTAGTGGTGAACCGTGTTCGCGATTTTAAATATTTTCACATATATTTTTTCAGTTCAAAAAGTTCATCACGCAACTGTGCCGCCAATTCAAATTGCAAATCCAACGATGCGCGCTTCATTTTGCGAGAAATTTCCTCCGCGCATTTTTTCAATTCATCTCTGTTCATAGATTCAAAATCTTTTTGAAGTTTATCCGAAGTCTTTTCTTCCGTGCCTTCCGTTATTTTTATAATGTCATGAACTTTTTTAATTATAGTCGTCGGCGTTATGCCGTTTTCTTCGTTATATTTTTGNTGAATACCGCGCCGTCTGTTCGTTTCCGCAATCGCNNTTGTCATGGAATCAGTCATTTTATCCGCATACATTATAACGCGCCCGTCGGAATTTCTCGCGGCTCGTCCGATTGTTTGAATCAGTGAACGCTCCGAGCGTAAAAATCCCTCTTTGTCGGCGTCCAAAATCGCAACCAAGGAAACTTCGGGAATATCCAATCCCTCTCTTAAAAGATTTATGCCGACCAAAACATCAAAAACGTCCATACGCAAATCGCGAATAATCTCGAGTCGTTCCAAAGTGTCGATTTCCGAATGTAAATAACGCACGCGGATTCCCGTTTCTTTAAGGTAATTCGTTAAACTTTCCGCCATTTTCTTTGTCAAAGTCGTAACCAATATTTTTTGATTATTCTCAACGACATGTCGAATTTCATTTATTAAATCGTCAATTTGATTTTCAATCGGACGCACCGAAATTTCGGGGTCTAAAAGTCCCGTCGGGCGGATAATCTGTTCAACCGTTATTTCGGAATGCTCACTCTCATAATTCGCAGGCGTCGCACTCACAAATAAAAGCTGATTTATCTTTTTTTCAAATTCATCAAACTGCAAAGGGCGATTATCCAAAGCCGACGGCAATCTGAATCCAAATTCAATCAACGTCGTTTTTCTTGAGCGGTCACCTTTATACATGCCGCCGATTTGCGGAACAGTCGCGTGAGATTCATCGATAATCATCAAAAAATCTTCCGGAAAATAATCAATAAGCGTGTGCGGCGTGCTTCCCTCGTCGCGTCCGGAAATATGCCGCGAATAATTTTCTATGCCCGAGCAAAAGCCCATTTCGCGCATCATTTCAACGTCATAATTCGTCCGTTGAATTATTCTTTGCGCCTCCAATAATTTATCTTCGCTTTTCAAAATCGCAACGCGCTCTATGAGTTCTTCTTCTATTCGCAAAATTGCGGCTTTCATTTTTTCGTTTGTCGTAACATAATGCGACGCGGGGAAAACAATCATGTGCCCTGTCGTGCCCAAAACTTCACCCGTAATAACATTCACTTCTTTAATTTTCTCCACTTCGTCGCCGAAAAATTCAATGCGATAAGCCAAGTCCGTTGAGTATGCCGGAAAAATTTCCACAACATCGCCGCGCACTCTAAAAGTTCCGCGCACAAAATTTAAATCGTTTCGATTGTATTGCAAACTCACTAATTTTTTCAAAACTTCATCTCGCGCGATTTCCATTTCGGGGCGCAATGATAAACACAAACTGCGATAATCAATCGGGTCACCCAAGCCGTAAATACAGGAAACGCTCGAAATAATTATTACATCTTTGCGCTCAAACAACGCCGCCGTCGCCGAGTGACGCAGTTTTTCGATTTCATCGTTTACGGAAGAATCTTTTTCTATAAATGTATCCGATGACGGAACATACGCCTCCGGCTGATAATAATCGTAATAGGAAACAAAGTATTCCACCGCGTTGTCCGGAAAAAACGCTTTAAATTCATCATATAACTGCGCGGCTAACGTTTTGTTATGCGCGATTATTAAAGTCGGCTTGTTAAGTTTCTCAATGATATTTGCCATCGTGAAAGTTTTTCCCGAGCCGGTTACACCGAGCAATGTTCCGAATTTTTTGCTATTCTTAAAATTTTCAACCAAGCTGTCTATTGCTTGCGGTTGGTCGCCGGTTGGGGCAAACGGTGATTGTAATTTAAACTCAGACATAACTTTTCTCCTTCACTGTGACAACCATTAAAACAAAATCTATACAATAAATGTTTTGCTGATTAAATATAAAAAAAATAGTATCATCTAATTTTCAAGGGATATTATATCATACATAAATTTAAAAGTACAGAATAAATCAGAACACTTGTTTTGTGAGTTTTTGTTTTTTATTTTTTATTCAGTCTTTTACAAATCCTCTTTACCCATGGCGAAAACCTCCGGAATAAATAAAAAATTTTCCTCGCCGGATAAATCGTGGTCAAAATGACTTTCCGGGTCTTGTTTCAGCCATTCATGAATAACTTGTGATTCCGAATCATCATCAATTTTTATACGTGTAATAATTTTTGGCTCTTCAAAATAAGAAAAAAGAATATCTTCATGGAGTGCGATAGACTGATATTTATCGCCTTCAAAAACGCCCTCATCGACTATGGCTTTATGATAATAAACATAAGAAAAAAGTTTATCTTCCACAAGTTTTGCGATGCGTCCGCGTCTTGTTTTTTTGCCGTCGCGTGCCCAATCGTCCGTGCTTTTCGGTATGGAATGATAATAAATATTATACATTTTAGCCCATTTTCTATCGTTTTCCAAACTCGGGCAGATTTTTAATTTTGCGGATAATTCGGGAAACAAATTTTCGGGAGATAAATCCGCGCCGTTTAAATCAGTTGATTCAAAATATAAAAACAGCGATTGTTTGTAATGATAAAGTGCGACCGTAAGGCAACGCCCCTGTGCGATGAAATTTTTAATAATATTTTTTTCGTTTTCCGTTATCGCAGTCGAATAATTTTCCTCTAAAAATCCCCGATAATGATTTCTCACAATTTCCATATGTAAACTCAACCTTTCTATATTTAAAAACCTTTACCTTTGAAAATCTTTATCTTGCTAATTTTATACCTAATAAAAATTTAAGACAATAAGATTTTTTAAATTTTTTTAATTAAAGCTGTTCGGAAACCTGAACAGGTCTATTGTATTAAATCGAGCAATTTACGAATTAAAAATAAAATATAGAATTTCAAATTATAACATTTTAAAGCTGACACCCTGTGTCATGTTTAATTCAAGATATTATATTTTCAAAGTGAAAATAAAAAAGCGGCTTTCAATAAATGAATAACCACTTTTAAATTTGAGTTTTAATTTGATTTTTAATTTCATAAAAAAATTTAAATCAATTTTCCGCAGTGCCGTGTTAAACGGCACATTTAACATATTTATAAAAATAATATTTTGCTTTCCCGACTTTTTCCAAGAAATACGAATCCATATTTTCCAAAGTTGCGGACACAAATTCGATATTATCTTTATTCGGCGCATCGCACCCGTACTTCGCAACATTAAATATTTTGACAAGTTCTTTAGCGTCAACATTTTTGAAAGTGTCCAATTTGTTTATATATTCAAAAATCGTTTCGGAATCGTTTTTCTTATCATACCCCAAAATTGATAAATAAATCAAAAACTTATTAAAATAAAATAGCGTTACGGAATTGCTGTCTTTCTCCAAAACTTTTATTTCTCTTTGCACTTTCAAATAATTTTTAAGTAATAACGCGCATATGCAAATAAGCAACATAATCAAAACCGTTAAAATTATTTTATTCAATAGGAAATTACTTTCGCTTTCGTTCTTCGTTTTGGATTGATTTGTGTTTTCGTTGTTAATATTATTTTGTGTCGGCGGAGTTATCGTCGGAGTATTTCTTTCTATTTCGTCCTCAAAAGGTATCGGCGTTTCTGTCGGCTCGTTATTCGGAAATTCGGGAAGTACGGGCGCAATATTTTCCGCAACTTGATTTTCCCAACCCTCGGGCGTCGGGTCAAAAGACATCCACCCAAAACCCTCAAAATAAACTTCTGCCCAAGCGTGCGCGTTAGAATTTCGCACTTCATAAACTCCATAGGCGTTTGTTTCCGACGGCATACTGAAACCCTCTACATATCGTGCGGGCAAACCGACGGCACGGCACATCACAACAAACGCAGATGCAAAATAAGTACAATATCCTTGTTGAGAATCAAATAAAAAATAATCCACAAAATCCTGCCCCTCGGGGACTGAACCCGGCGTCATCGTATATTTAAATTCTTTTAAATATTTTTCTAATATAAGTGCTTTTTCATAATCTGTATAGCCGTATATCATAACGTCTTCATATTTTGAAGCGTCACTCGTAAGCGCATGAGCCAGCTCATAAACTCTCTCGGGAAGATTTTCGGGCAACGCGGTAAACTGTTCTCTTATTTTATTTGCACGCGGAATTAAATCTTCGGAAAGAACATTATGTAAAGTTCTTGCCTCGGGCGGCATGTTATCATATTCTTGCATTTGATAACCGGAACCCTCTCCCAAAATTTCAACGAAATCTCTTGTTTGAAGAAAAGTTCCTGAACTATGCCAAGGTCTGGGGATATGAGAAAGTCCTCCCACACCCATATAAGAAGTATAAAAATCCATAAACTCAACAGTATAAGAACTGTCTTTTCTTAATGCTTTTTCAACGCTGTAATCGCCGACTTCGTTTTTTTGCAATGTATTTCCCAAAACTCTTATATCGGTAATATCGCAAACATAACTCGGTACAAAAATAGAACTCGTACTGCTTGTGGATTTTAAAGTTATTATCGCCTCTCTTTTAGCTAAGTTATCCAACTCCAAAGGAACAAGGGAAATATTTTCATCTCTGCGGATATAAGTATCTGTTTCGGGAATGTATATAATTTGCCAACTCAAAAAATTCATAAAATATTCAAAAGTTCTTTCTAAAACATTTGGATTATATAATACTTTTTCAAATTCATAATCGTTATATCCGCCTAAAGAATTTTCCCAAGAATATCCCGTATACAAATCTTTTTTCGCGCCCGCCAATAAAACAGGTCTGTCGATTTCGACTTCCATAACAATCGCGTCATTCGTTTTTAAATCTCCGCCGAGTTTTCCGCCCTCCGCCGAAAATCCCGTGGAATTATAAGCGAAATATCGCGGTTTAAATATCCATTCCAAAGATTCATTCGCTTTTGAAAAAGGCGCATCGATGACTTCGCCGATTTTTCCGTCCTTGACGCTTTTAGACGGCGTAGGGATAAAAAACGAAACTCCCAAAACCAATAAAACTATCGGCAATACATAAATCGAAAAAAGTTTTTTATCTTCGCCCGTGTTTTTTTCGTGCAAAGATTTTAGGAACAAAATAATAAGACTTATTCCGAAAGCCAAAATTGACGGCTCGAATTTAAAAAATCTTGATGACATGAATATTCCGAAAAAAATTATTGAGATAAAAAAAATCAAGAAAAACTTAGCCATTTTAAATGCAAATATGTAGGTGATGACGCTTAGCGGAATTATTATCACGTAAGCTATGATTTCAACGTAAACATCTTGATAATTTGTGCTGTTATTGTTAATGTAAGCGAATAATTCATTTAAAATCTTAAAAGTTTCTCTGAAAAATTTTTCGATTTCGGGATTTGTTTGATAATCAAACGCAACTAAAATCGCGAAAATAGCTAAAAGCGAAATCGACAAAATAAATGTATATTTATTTTTGAAAACAAAATATAAAATGCCCATAACCCAAAGGATTTTCAAAAAAGCCTCGGCGTACGGAATATCGAATTTTATGCAGGAAAACACGGCGGACGAAATTCCCCATACAAAAAGACAGCAAACAAGGAAATAAAATATTTCGTCTATCGCGAATAAAAATTTTTTCAGGAATTTGTTTCCGTTCATTTTTTCCATATATAACTACCTTTCCGAATCTTTTTTATAAGAAAGCGATAAACATTTAAAACCCAGTTTTTTTAGTTGTTTATAAGAAGTATTTTCCGCATCGGCGGATTGTCTGAACGAGCAAAGCGTTGTTTGAAATTTTGTATCGCTATCGAATGAAACGGCATGTAATAAATCTTCCGTGTATTTCTCGGTGAACGCGAATATATTTGAATAATCGCCCGAATTTATAAAATGAGCGGAATTTATTTTTAAGTCATTATCAAAATTTATATTACAAGCCAGTTCATACAGATAATTGAAATTATCGCTTTCTTTTGTAATCAGCTCTTCATTGTTTTCAAAAAATTTAATCGAAACAAGAAAACCTTGCGTGACGCAGTAGTATATAACCGCGATAAAAGCTTCCAAAAGCGCGTCCTCTTTAATAATTTTATCAATGTAATTTCCGTACGTTTTTGAATTAAAAAGCGTTACCAATATTTTGTCTTTTTCAAAATGCTGATAATCCTTGCTTATCAATTCACTTCTTTTTGCGGACATTTTCCAATGTATTTTTCTCAAACTATCGGAATACACATATTTTCGGATTTCGGAAATCAAAGGAACATCTTCTTCCAGACTTTTGCTGAAATCGTTTGAATTTATTTGAGATTCCACAATATCCAAATGATTTAGAGTAACGATATTAGGAACGACCGTAAAATTAATATTTTTATTAATTTTCCTTTTGAATTTAAAGATTCCGAAAAAATCATAAATTTCAATTTTATCGATATCGAAATCGAAACGTCCGCGATATTTGCATGAAAGAGTGAAACCTTTTTCTTTTGAGCTTACTCCGTCAACAAATAAAAACGAATCTTCGATATCGGAAATTATCGCTTTCGGGAGTTCTTTAAAGCAGATTTTAACGCGCACTCCCGTGAAATTTTTATTTAAAACAACAACTTTAAAAAACACTTCTTCACCTTTTACAAATCGCTCTTTTTCAATGATTCCGTTTACGTTTATTTTTTTTGTATATAATAACGCCGTTAAAAATGAAATCAAAAATAAAATTAATGCAACATATAAAATCATGAACGTGAATTTATTTTCATATAAATAAATATAAAAAATGAGTGCTATTATCACCACGACGGCATTAAGACGATTTTTTAACATACAAAACTCCTTGCTGTGACTTATCGGACTATTGTGTGAAAACTTAAACTTTGCGCTTCAATAATAATTTAGTGCACCGTCTTGTAAATATTAAAACTTTACATGTAATTTGTTTTGTGACGGACGTAGGGAACAGTCTTGACTGTTCAGTTTGTTTGCGGAACGGTCAAGACCGTTCCCTACATCTTTTGTTTTCATTGCGGATACGCAAATCAAGTTTTAGACTTTACAACATACTACCTATCAACTTGTAAAAACTTTAAATCAACATGATAAAAATCCTGTAGGTTTTATACCAACCTCGGAATCAAACAGGAACTTTTACCGATTTTAAAGCATCAAGAACAATTGAATTTTGCGTTATATTTTTAATTTTTGCCTCAGGTTTCAAAAAAATTCTATGTTCGAGAGTCGGTAAAATCATTTTTTTAACGTCGTCGGGATTTGCAAAATTTCTCTTATTTAAAAATGCGTGTGCCTGTGCCGCTTTAAACAGCGCGAGTGATGCGCGCGGACTCCCGCCCAAAATAACATTCGGATTTTCGCGTGTTCGTCTGACAAGGTTAACGATATAATCGGAAACTTCGTTTGAAACAAAAATTTCCGAAACGAGATTTTGAAGAGTTATCAAATCTTGAGTTGACATAACCGCGGAAAGAGTTTCCAAAGGATTCGCGCCTTTAAATCTTAAAAGCATTTGACTTTCGTCCTCTTGTTTCGGATAACCCACAAAAATACGCATGAAAAATCTATCCATCTGCGCTTCCGGCAAAGGATAAGTTCCCAAATATTCAACGGGATTTTGCGTCGCCAAAACAATAAAAGGTTTTTCTAAAGGATATGTAACACCGTCAACGGTAACTTGATTTTCTTCCATTACTTCAAGCAAACTCGATTGTGTTTTCGGTGATGCGCGGTTAATTTCGTCCGCCAAAACGATATTTGACATTATCGCGCCTTCTTTATATTCAAACTCGCCGGATTTTTGATTGTACATAGAAAAGCCTGTTATATCGGACGGCAAAACGTCCGGCGTAAATTGAATACGCTTGAATGAACAGGAAAAAGATTTTGCTAAAGCAGAGGCAAGACTTGTTTTTCCGACTCCGGGAACGTCCTCTATGAGAACATGACCTTTGCACAAAAACGCACAGATGAGAAGATTAATCACTTCTCTTTTTCCGATAATAACTCTTTCAACGTTGTTGACTATATTAAAAAGTTTTTCATGATAATTTATATTCTGCTGCATTTGGTGTGTTACCAAAAACTTATAAATTTGATTTTATAATGTTACTTGTTTTGTGGTAACGTCCTCCTCTTTATATTTTTTGTGACGCCGTAACTTGCGTTTTAAAAAGTATTGTCAAGAAAAAAAATGATTACCGAAAAACAAACGCAGGGAACAATCTTAATTGTTTCGTTTTCATTTTCGGAACAGTCAAGACTGTTCCCTACATTTCCCGTTTTTACAGACAAATAAAATTTTAGATTTTATATCGTATGGGCGAACTGTGTTCGCCCGAATAAATCTCAAGTAATCTTGTTAATTAAAAAACGTTTTCAAAATTATAAAATATTTCATCGCCGGAAATTTTAAATCTCAAAACTTTCACATCGTTATTCACGCTGTTATCGGATTTAAATAATCCGCCCATATTAATATATCTTATTCCGTCCTTGACATTCGTAGTTGTGTATTGCCCTTCCGTAGAAATAACGAAAATATTTATTCCGCTTTCATATAAATTTACGAGCTCATTGTGAAAAAGTTCGTATTCTTTATTGGTAAAACGAGTGTAAGGATTTATATCAGTTTCAATAATAATATGTTTTTTACCGCTTGCCAATATATCATTTCGGAAATTTTGCCATTGTTCCAAATTTGCGTTATAAAAATTTCCTGTGTTTCCGGAGTTCATATAGACAACCGCGAAATTTTCTTGTGCAAAAAATCCGTAATAGCGTCCCCATCTTAAAATCGGGAATGAAACAGAAGCGGAATCATAATCCATATCGCCCGCGATTAATCCCAAACTCGAATTTTTTCCCAATGCATTTAACAAAGTTTCTTGAGATGCTACATAATTATCAGGTTTTTCAGCTTTGTTATTTGTAACATCGCCGACCAATGTGAAAGAAACTTCTGCACCGACTTGGCTCAAATCCGCTTTTTTTGTATCATAAAAACTTGAACTGCTCGGGTGTTCAACATCAGCTCCCACGGGAATTTCGCCGACTAAATTATCAAAATACAAAACGTGTTTGTTTGTGTTTGTGTTACTCAAAGACGCAACATAAATTCTTTCGATAGAAACAGGATAAGAAACTTCTTTCGGAACATTCGCGGTCAATTCTTTAAAACCTGTCCAGTTAATGTTGTCCGAAAGTGTTACAAGATGCTCCGCATTTTTGCTGTCGATTAATTTAACTCTTAAAATATTATTTGAGTTATCTCCAAAAACAGATAATTTTAATTTCGCAGGATTTCCCGCCAATCTCAAATTATTATTAAATTTCAAATAAGCCGCCTGTGTTGTATCGCTGACGCCGAAAGAATATTCCAAAGCCAAAGATTGTGTTCCGTGTGCGATTTGTTCAATCGCCGCGTAAGCTTTGCCGTTTATGGTTTCTTCAGGATATTTTAAAAACGAAACAGCGGAAATATCATCAAAAGAAGTTAACAGCGCGTCTTTTAATCCGATGCTGACTTTTATATAATAAACCACATCTAAAAGAGTGGCTTTTATATATCCTGAGCCTTCTTTAGCCGCCGTAAATTTATTATTTTCAATATTTCCCAAATCACTCGGAACAACTTCGTAATTAACAGCGTCATATATATATGAAGTAAATCCGGAATCGCTTTTACCGGAAAAACTTAACTCAACTGAATCGCCGACTTGCCCTTGAATTTTCGGAACGTTCGGAATTAATTCCAAAAGTTTTGATACTTGTTTTTTTGCTGTTGAACTAATTTCTTCCACAGAAACGGTAAAATCAATCGCGCCTGTTTTGCTCGGGAAAAATTTGCCGTCTTTAAAAGAACCGTTTGCGTCAGTTGATGTAACAGAAACGGATTTACCGTCCAAAGAAACTTTGTTGTAATATTCGTCATAACCGATTACAGTGTATGGATTTCCGAGCCCTGCGATTAATTTTTCGTTTCTAAATTCGATTTTAACGTTTTTAAGTCCGGAAACCGTAGAATTATTGTAAACTCCCAAAGCGTTTTGAACATTTCGCAAAGAGCCTTGCGACGGAGTATTTACCACATTAACCGCGTCGTTGCCGACACCTTTGACAGCCATAGCCGTTGAACCGCCGCCGTCAAGATGCAACGCTTGATACGCGCCGAGTCTTTGTAAAATCGCACCGAGTTCATAATGTGATGCGCCGATGCTGTGAGTTCTGCCGTCAACCACGACCAACAAAATATAATTTTTATCTTTCGTAACGCCGATTGCTGTTCTTGGTTGTCTGCCCGTCGGAACAAATCCGCCGTCGGAAATAACTTCACCGTCTTGAACTATTTTTCCGCCGCCGCCGATTGCAGTATAAATCGAATCAAAATCAATTGACGATTTGAAATTTAATTCGCATTTTTCACCGACGTTGACAGTAGTCAAAAAGTATTCCGAATATTCGTCCGAGAAACAAATAACATAGCCGTTTTCCGGAACTTTAACGGTTTCGCCTTTTTGTGAAATGTAAGTTATTACGTTATCCGTAACCACAACTTTATAAACATTTGGAAATTTATTGTCTATTGGCGATGTGTCACTCATAGCTTTTTGGTCAATACAAATCGGATATGCGATTTGCGGATATTTATTGTAATAATAAACTTCAATATATTCTGCGCCGTTGTTTATAAAATCCACATCTACTTTTAGGTAGTCTATAATGGGATTGCCGTCATCTGTCAGCATAAACGTCGCGTATTCATTTTTTGTCATATTGTTAAAATTATCCGTTGAAATAATTTCGCCGGAATTAATATTTGTGCCTTGCGCATGAGAATGTGTTCCGTTCATGTTGAAAAAATCACCGTTAACTCCCGCAATTGCGCCGTTATCGTTCAAAATTTTAACAACATTTTGTTTTAAGTTGAAATCATCTCGTGAAGTCGATGTGTTTAATTTTATGTTAGGGTCTTTCGTCGGAACTTTCAAAACATAAATATCTCGAAGTCCCAAGCTTGTAACTTGTTTAATCTCTTGATATGTCACATCTTTAGAAATTTCTTGCGTCTTTTTTGTTTCATAAAGCAAATATGCTCCGTCGTTCGCAAAAATCTTTTCGCTGTTGGAAAAAACCAAAAACGCCAATGATGCAAAAAGAACTGCGTTTTTTAAAAACTTTTTCATTGCATTACAACTCCTTAAAAAATAAATTATTTATCTTGGGTAATTTCTAAATCACAACCACTCAATATATATTACGCCGCCCGTAGGGGTACAGGCAAGCGGAATAAACTTCCTTATATAAATTTATAAATTTTCGATTTTGCACCGCATCAAATTATAAAATTTCTTATTCATTCCGTTTTGAACTTCATTCGGAAGAACTTCAATTGTGCGATTTGTCAAACTCAATAACATTTTCATTGAATCTAAAATATTATTCGGCGTCGCCATATTAAGAATTTCTAAAATTTCTTTGTTAACTTCTTCTGGAATTACTGCGTTTAAACGTCGTAAACCAAGCATTGATTTATCTTCATCATAGACATATCTAACCAAACACGCAATTTTTGGCAACGCCAAACCAAATAAATGAATCGCCCAAGCTAAATCTTTTCGCACATAAGCGGCTTCAAATTCCAATAAAACAAACGAAAAATTATCTATTTCTTTTATCATGTATTCAAACGAAAGCCGTAGCGGTTTTATTGTGTAAGCGGATAAAATATCGTTTTCATCAAATAAAATTTTAATCGGTTCGGATTGCGGTATAGCATTTATGTCAACTGTGTAAAGGTCAAAATGCAAAAGATTTTCAAAAACGCCCACTATCTGAGGTCCAACGAAATTAGCTTCACTATAATAAACCAACGGCAAATATTTTTCTAAATAATTAATTCTGCGAGATAAAAAAGCGTCGCGATTATCAGAAGAAACAACCGCGTACATATCCACATCGGAATAATCATCATCTTCGTTGCGTGCTATTGAACCTTTTAAAAATAATGTGTCAACTAAACCATCCTTAATAATTTCTGCGCTGATAACTTCAATTGCTTCGTATCTTTTCATAGAGAAAACTCCTTAATGACTGGCAGATAAACACTTTTCAAATTGATAAAGATATTTCCGCAGACATAATAAAACTATATCATAAGGGGTCAGTTTTTTCACGTTTTTTTGCGATTGAAACACAAATGTAAAAGAAATGAAATATTTTATATTAATTTTGTATTATGTAAATCGTATTCATATGAAACATTTCAAAAGCAAAGCCGAATCTAAAAAAAATTTCCATATTTTCATAGCTATCATATCTTGTTGCACACAGAAAATCATCGACGGAATATTTTTCTTCGTATCCGTACGGATTTTGAACTGTGATAACATCATTACTTAAATCCATTCCCGTTACCAAACCAAAATGAAGCGTCCAAACATCTCCGCTATCGGTATTTCTTAATGCCGCAAATTCTATCGGAACGGGCATACCGCTTTGCAAAGAGTTATACATTTTTTCTAAAATTTCAATATTAGATAAATTTACATATCTTGTTGTATTCCATTCAGAGAATTGTTTTTCCATTTCATTTAAAAAACCTTTGCCTATTGCGGTTGAGATTGTTTGATTGTTTTCTTCATACAAACTCTGTTCGGTGATATTTTTATTTTGCCAATTTGAAAGCATTTCGATAATAGCATAACCGCAAGAAATATCTTGTTCGATAAATGAAACATTTTCTATTGATACGGGTTCTTTACAGGATTCATTATTAATAATTTCCGAGTAATCATTGTTGATTTTATTTTTGATAAACGACTGACGGACAAACATTACTATTGTAATAAATACAAACAATAATAAAATACCTAAAATAAACTTTAATAAAACTTTTAAAATTTTCACGTTTTCAAACTCCTTAAAATTAAATTCAAAGATTTTTAATCAGCATTTCCGCGCATTTAATTCCGTCCACCGACGCGGAAACGATTCCGCCCGCATATCCCGCGCCTTCACCGCAAGGAATAATCCCTTTTACCCTCTCGGTGTTTTTTGCTTCGCAAAATAAGCACCTGTCGGATGATACATTACAATAAAAATTTTCATCGCGTAAAATTCGTATCGGCGAAGAACTTCTGCTCTCGACGCCCGTTAAAATCGCGTCCGCGCAATTAAACCCTTTTAATTTTTTATCCATTTCAAAAATCGCTTCTAAAAAAGCGTCATTCATCTCACTCGTGAAAAGTTCCCGTAAATTCGCAAAAGTATAACCCGTCGTAACACTCGGTTTTATTTCTCCCAAACTTTCGGATTTTTTATTGTTTATAAAATCTTTTAATAATTGAATCGGCGCGTTATAATTTCCGCCGCCCAATACAAAAGCTTTTTCTTCCAACTTTCTTTGAAAATCAAGTGCGGAGAGCGGATTATTATCTGCAAAATCTTTTTCGCCGACTTCGACCAACAAAGCCGAGTTTGAATTTTCCGAATCTCGTTTAAAAAAACTCATTCCGTTAACGCAAAGCCGATTTTTTTCGGACGACGCATTCACCACAACACCGCCTGGGCACATACAAAACGTATAAACACCTTTGCCGTTTTTGCATCTGTGATTCAATTTATATTCCGCAGGCGGAAGTTTTTTATAAAATTTTCCGTATTGAGTTTTGTCGATTAAAGATTGTTTATGCTCGATTCTCATGCCTACCGCAAAAGGTTTTTGCGTCATAAATATTTTTTTGTTATGAAGCATCTCGAAAGTATCGCGCGCGCTGTGTCCGAGTGCCAAAATTACATTTTCGGTTTCGATTTCATATGTATAGTTTTCATTTTGAACGGTTATCGAATTTAAGATTTCGTTTTCAAAATTCAAATCGATTAATTTTGTATCAAATAAAATTTCTCCGCCGAGTTCGATTATTTTTTTTCTGATTTTTTGTAAAATATTAATTAGATTATCCGTTCCGATATGCGGCTTGCTTAAATACTTTATTTCGTCGGGCGCGCCTGCTTTCACAAACTCATCGATTACTTTTGCGATTCTGAAATCTTTTATATTTGTCGTTAATTTCCCATCAGAAAAAGTTCCCGCGCCACCCTCGCCGAATTGAACATTACTTTCCGTGTTCAAAATTTTATTTTCAAAAAAGTTTTTAACATCTGCTTGTCTTTTTGAAATTTCCGAACCTCTTTCGATTATGACAGGCTTCAATCCCGCTTCCGCTAAAATTAATCCCGCAAAAATCCCCGACGGTCCGAAACCGACAACGACGGGCGATTTTTTATTATAATCGGAAACAATTTCGGTTTTATATTCCGCAATCGAACTTTCGGAAACGGGCGAAACGTTTTTAATTTTTAAATATTTTTTCTCGTTCGGAATTTCAATATCTATTGTATATGTATAAAAAATATTTTCTTTATCTCTTGCATCGATTGATTTTTTGCGTATAATAAAGTTTAAATCAATATTATTCTTTAATCTCAAAATTTTTGAAACTTTATTTTTCAAATCCTCTTGCGTGTGCTCCAAATCCATTTTTATATTTGTTATTCTAATCATGATTTAATCTCCAAATTCTAATAGTGTGGTCGTGCATTTATTGTATGTTGCGGATATTGCACCTAAAATCCGATTTGTAGTGAAACAAAATTTGTAGAGAACGGTTTTGACCGTTCCGCAAACGAAAACGGGCTGTAAGACTGTTTTTCATTACAAAAATCGAAAAGTTAATATGAAATTTTTAAGTTTCACAAAACACTGTAATATAATCAATTCAAGGTGTATTTTCTATTCCGTTTGAGGTAACATAATCTTCGCCCTTTTTGATTAAATTTATAACCAACTCCGCCATATATTCCGTCGTTTCGGGCATGTCATTTTCCAACCAAAGCTGTAAGACGCTAATCGTACCCGTAACCGTGAAACGGTGAATATAAATGCGCAGTTGAGAATTGGTGGGGCGGTCGCAGTTTTCTTCTCTTATCTCCTGCGCCAGTTTCATCATTTTTTCCATGAATTGCGCCGAGCCGTTTTTGCTCAATAAAACTTGAAAAATATTTTTATTTTTAACCACGTAATCCAATAAGTTTTTTGTAATCGTCTGCAATGTTTCTTGACTCGAAAAAATCTCCTGCAACACTTGATAAATTTCGGATTCCAACTGATTTAACAAATCAAACGGATTATCATAATGCGTATAAAATGTGCTCCTGCTGATATTCGCACGTTCGCAAAGCATTTTGACCGTGATTTTTGAAATGTGAAATTCGCGCAGTAATTCGATTATTGTTTCTTTTAATAAAAGGCGCGTCAAGCGGATTCTGTGGTCCTCTTTTTTCATTTGCCAAACCTCCGAATGTGATTCATAAATTTATGTACCGAATAAATTTGTTCCGAACAAATTTTATTTATATGTACGGTTACAGACAAAATATCAAACATTGACTATTGATATTGAACATCGTGTTCATTATAATTCAGTTATAAATAAAAATCAAATATTCGATTCAAAAAATTTAAAAGTGTTTAATATGTGAAATCGGCGTTAAAATTTAATGAAAGTTAACCGATATTGAATGGTAAAATGTGAAAGTAAATGTCATGTTACATGTAGTTAACAAATGAATTTTAACGCAAATCTCAATTTAAGAATTATAAATTAATTAAAAATACTTATATAAACTTCATTGGAGTGCGAACAGAAATGTAGGGAAAGGTCTTGACCGTTCCGCAAGTAAAAAAACGGAACAGTCAAGACTGTTCCATACGTAATCACAAAAACAATAACATAAAAAATTTTTATTTTATTGAGTGAAAACGTATCGCTCATTTTTTCCTACTGAAAATCAAAATAAAGTTTTTCAGACGAAAGTTTTGTTCAAACTTTTTTAAAACTTTGCGGTTTTACGCTTCACGTTTATTTTTTCAAATTGTACATAGGAGGATTTTATGGCTGGTTTTATACAGATGGAAGACGTCGTGAAAGAATATCACATGGGTGAAAACACAATTTATGCGGTCAACGGCGTAAATTTTCATATTGAAAAAGGCGAGTTTGTTGTTATCGTCGGACCGAGTGGCGCGGGGAAATCGACCGTTTTAAATATTTTAGGCGGAATGGACACGGCGACAACGGGAAAAGTAATCGTTGACGATACACGCATAGACCAATTTAATAAAAATCAATTAACGGATTATCGGCGTTATGATATCGGATTTGTTTTTCAATTTTATAATCTGATGCAAAACTTAACGGCATTAGAAAATGTTGAAATCGCAAGTCAAATTTGCAAAAATCCTTTGAATCCTTTAGAAGTTATTGAGGGTGTCGGGCTTTCGCATCGCAAAGATAATTTTCCGTCGCAATTATCGGGCGGGGAGCAACAAAGGGTTTCTATCGCNCGCGCATTGGCNAAAAATCCGAAACTTTTATTATGCGATGAGCCGACGGGTGCGCTTGATTACATCACGGGGAAAGAAATTTTAAAATTATTGCAGGACACGTGCCGCGAAAATAAAATGACAGTCGTTGTTATCACGCATAATGTCGCGATAACACCGATGGCTGACCGCATTATTCATGTAAAAAACGGCGTCGTCAGCGAAATGAAAGTAAATGAAGAAATTGTTCCCGTTGAAAGGATTGAATGGTAGTGAGAAATGCATTTAATAAAGATGTATTCAGAGAGATAACTCGCACTATCGAAAGGTTTCTGGGATTATTTGCGATAATTGCTTTGGGCGTTTCGTTTTTCGCGGGTATCGGCACGACAGGCTCGAAGATGAAACATGCGCAAGATATATTTTTGACCGACCACAGTTTAACCGATATTCAGATTATTTCAAATTACGGCTTGAACGATAACGATATCGACGCAATCGCGAAAACGAAAGGCGTTTTGAAAGTTCAGCCTGCGTATAATCTTGATGCAATCGTAACAATAAACGCAAAAACTATTTTGATTAAAGCGATTTCTTTTGAAACAGAAAATTTTAATGAGCAGATAAATAAACCCGATTTGATTTCGGGCAGAATCCCGACTAAGGGAAATGAAATTTTGGTAGAGCCGAATTTTTTGGCGATGTCGAAACTTTCCATCGGCGATAATATCACTTTAGAAAGCGGAAAAGATGAAGATATCCGCAAAAATTTAAAGACGAAACAATTTAAAATTGTGGGGACGGCAAATTCACCGATGTATATTTCGGACGAGCGCGGAACAGGCTCAGTCGGCTCTGGGAAAATTGATTGTTATGTTATGTTTCCGAAAGATGCGTTTACATTGGATTATTATCCCGAAGCGTTTGTTTCCGTCGATGGCGCGAGTGAACTTTTTTCATTCGGCACAGAATATGAAAACGCGGTCGAAAAAATCGTAAAGAATCTTGAAAAAGTTGAAGATGTAAGAGTAGTTGCGAGATTGAATGAGTTAACCGAAAAAGCGTATCGAGATATCGCAAGGCAGGAAAAAAATCTTGAGGAAATGAAATTAACCGCACGAGTTGAATTTGATGATAATATTACTGCGCTTGGGTTTCAAATTTTAGATGTGGAAAAAGCAAAAGAAGAATTGCGCAACGAACGAAAAAATTATGAACGGCAATTAGAAAATTTAAAATTAAATAAATCGAAAATAAATTCCGCGTTGCTTTCCGTGAGAGACGGTTTATCATCAATCGAAAATAATAAAAACAGTTTAAATAAATCGTTGAGCGATGTTAAAGCGGGATTTATGCAACTTGACAACAACGAAAACGATTTGCTTTATGAGGAAGACCAAATTTACAAAAATCTTTCGATGTATCCCGAAATGCTGAAAGAAGCTTTGGCGGAAATCGAGCAAGGCAAATTGGAAATCGAAGAGCAACGCCTTATATTAACGGAAAACGAACGCAGTATACACGAGGGAATTTTGGCGTTAGATTTGGCGCAGGCGGACATCGAAAAGCAGGAATCGCAAGTATTGGCGAATCTTCGTGAAATACAATCGTTTCAAAATCAAATTTTAATCGGAATGACCGTTATCGATAAAAATATAAATTCGATTTCGAGCGGAAAAACGGAACTTGAAAACGCCGTTACGGATTTGAGTTTGGAGAAAACAACGTCTATCGAAGATATCGAAATCGCAACTGCGCAATTAAAAAAAGCGCGTGAGGATTTGGACGATTTAAACGAAGTCGATTGGTACATTTTAGACCGCGATACGAATTACGGATTTTTGACATACAAAGAGGACGCCGACAAAATGACTTCCATCGGAAAAGTTTTTCCGCTGATGTTTTTCTTGGTTGCGGCACTTGTTTGTTTAACGACAATGACGCGCCTTGTTGAAGAGAAACGAATGGAAATCGGGACGCTTAAAGCTTTGGGATATAAAAATTTCAAAATTTTATCGAAGTATATTATTTATGCGTTGACGCCGACCGTTTTGGGCGGAATTTTCGGCGGATATTTCGGAATGATTATATATCCGAATATCATAATGACGGCGTATACAAATATGTATTTAATTCCGAAAAGTGAATTGTATATTGATTATAATTATTGGGCGTTCGGGATTTTATTGGGAAGCATCACAACCGTTGCGGCGACGATAAACACATGTTACGGCGTTTTGAAAGAAGACCCCGCAAGCCTTTTAAGACCGAAAGCCGAAAAAACGGGCAAGAAAACATTTATCGAATCAATAAAAATAATTTGGAACAACTTAACGTTTTCGCAAAAAATCACAATGCGGAATTTAATTAAATATAAAAAGCGTTTGTTGATGACGATAATCGGCGTCGGCGGCTGTACGGCGTTGATTGTAACAGGTTTCGGATTAAGAAACTCGATTGAAGATTTAATCAGAAAACAATATGGCTCGATTTTTAAATACGACATGAAAATATCTTTTAGCGACAGCGTAAAGGATAAAGATATCGACGCGGTTACAAAAATGATAAGCAATTCTAAAACGCAAAAAGATTATTTAGTGCTCAAAGAAAAAAATATTGAAGCGGGAAACATGATTGAAGCGGATGAGCAAGCGACTTTGATTGTGCCTAAAAATATGGCATTGTTTGATAGCTTTTTAGGATTGAAAGACAGAGTTTCGCAAAAAGAGTATACCGTTTCCGACGACGGCGCGGTTATAAGCGAAAAACTCGCAAAACTTTTTAAAGTTTCGGAGGGCGATAATTTAACGCTGAAAGACGGCGACGACAGATATACAATAAAAGTTGATGCGATTTGCGAAAATTATTTTAACCATTACATTTATATGTCCGAAACTTATTACAAAGAAGTGTTTAATGAGGATATCGAATACAGCGCGATTTATTCAAAATTAAATGCCGTATCAACCAAAGAGGAAACAGATTCATTTATAAAAGAAGTTTTGGATAAGAAAAGCGTTTCGGGAGTTGTGCAAACAAATACGGCTATCGAAAATATGCAAAAAGTAATCGACAGTTTGGATATCGTTATTATAGTTTTGGTTATTTCCGCGGGAATCTTGGCGTTTGTGGTATTATATAACTTGACTGTTATAAATATAAAAGAGCGGGAGAGAGAAATCGCAACACTTATCGTTTTGGGATTTCGTGATAAGGAAACGGAAAATTATATATATAAAGAAAATATAATTCTGACGGCGATGGGAATTGTTTTCGGGCTGTTTATGGGATACATTTTGCACTCGTATATAATTTTAACCGTGGAATCGCGAATGATGATGTTCAGTAAGCAAATTTGGGCTTCGAGTTATGCATATTCGGTTGTTATAACAATGCTGTTTGCGATTTTGGTAAATAAGGTTACGAGTAAGAAACTCAAGAAAATCGATATGGTTGAAGCCTTGAAAAGTGTGGAATAAAATTTGAAATGGTTTTTAAATAATTATTATGTGATTTTTGTGGGCGACGCCTACGAAAAACAGATTCGAGAATTATTAAAATAAATTTAGGGGATATTTTTGTGAAAAATAATATTGTAAAGAATGTAGTCGGCTTTATACTTTTTGCTGTATGTATCGCGGCTATGTATTTATATATTGCGGAGGACGTAAAGCCCGCAATATTTATAATTATAATTGTCAGAATTATTTGGCGGGTTTGCAATAGGTGATTTTTTGAAAATTGCGTAATGAATTTTTTGAAATATATGTAATATTTTTTTTGGAGGGATATTGTGAAAAATAAAATTTTAAAATATGTATTTGCTTCTGTAATAATTCTTGTGGTGGGTGGCGCGCTGTATTTTAAATTCGTAAAAGGCG